>Ga0116227_10005402_pt1 | contig 26921 bp, 16 predicted proteins | sample S1TSphgellanicum_FD_89693 | JGI IMG/M metagenome (GOLD analysis project Ga0116227, IMG submission 89693) | Host-associated microbial communities from peat moss isolated from Minnesota, USA - S1T2_Fb - Sphagnum magellanicum MG | ecosystem: Host-associated > Plants > Peat moss > Unclassified...
AATATTAAAAATAAAAATAAAGAAAAAAGGAAATATAAAAAAAAAAAAAAAAAAAAAAAAAAAAAAAAAAGAATCACACACACACACAATGTGTTTTTTTTGTGGCAAAATTTCACCACTTGGTGACCAAAAAAAGGGTGGCTACAACTTGTATAAAGTAATGCTTTTTTGAAAAAATGACTCAAAGTTTTCATATTTGGAGACCAAAAAAAGGTTGAATTCATTATATTTAAATTATTGGTTCTTGACTGTCGTCAGTATATAATAGGGTATCAACAATATTCTACTTTTCTCTCAGACCTGTAGCCAAATTTGGCTAAATCCTCTTGTGGATGATCACCAGTGCAGAAGTCCCACAAAATTGGAAAAAAAAAAACTCTGACAAACACACACACTAGAGAGGACATGAGAAGGAAAATGAAGAGGCCATTTTAGTACAATCAAAACATTTTGGCTCAGCTAACTTAGATGCTAAAGCTCTTGCTCTGGTACCAAAAGACAAATAACAGAATTAAAACATACCCTACTCTCTACCTTGGCAGCTTCAACACTAATTAATTATATTATTTTCAGAAATGTTGAAATTTTCACCCCAAAAATTCAAAAAAATAAATAAATAATGAGGGGATGTATTGAAATGTTAAGAATATTTTATTTGTTGAAATGGAACTTTCAAATTTAATTAGTTAATTAATTATTCAACAAACATGTGTCAAAGCTGCTAAGGTACTAGTATGGGTATCATATGTGAGAATGAGAAATGGGTTTTTGGAAACTTAGTTTCAGTTAAGATTGAGAGACTAGGTTTGGTTGTACACATTATACACACACCCAACAAAACAATTGTTGATGTTATGCTTGAGTTGGCCTGACTCAAGTCTACCCGGCACTACTAAATAGTACTACTACCTCCTCTTCTCAGAGCTTGGTTTTACACATCTTTGTCTGCTTATACCATATAGTCTAGGGTCAATTTCCACATTGACAAAATGAATAATTTTTTTTTCAAAAAATGAATTTTGGGTTTAGGGTTTGGAATTTTTGAATTATATATTTTTTCATCATCTATTTATAATATTGTGATATGATTGGTGAAATTATTCAGAATGTAGCCTATGATAATCATGGTGATTTCCAACATGTCAACTTCATATTTTTCACAAAATTTAATTTCACTATTTTCAGGATTATTTAATTATGAAACTGATCTTAGGGTAAGGTAATAAGAAAAAAAATTCAACTTAAGTCATTTACTTTGAAGTTCATAGGGGGTTTGGCATTTTTTTTATTTATTTATTTTCCCTTCAATTTTTAGATGTTAGAAAAGTGGAGAATTTTTGTTGAAAAAAATACATTTTACACTTAAAACACACTTAACCCTATAGATCGCAACATCTAATTTTGGCAAGCCTTTCGCGCAGCTCGTTTAGGCTTTCAGGCCTTGGGGGAAAAAATGTGGTTTGCCTACCATGTAAGCCACCCCAGAAGGCCTAGCTAGACTTGATGCAAAGAGCCTGAACTAGTTTATATTAGTCTGAATTCATTACAATTCTATTGCAAACAATTTTCTTGAAAATTAAATAATTTTTAAAAATAATTTGATTATTTTTTCTTTTCAATGATAGTTTATATTATTTGAAAATTTAAAGTGCTTCAAAATATATATCACTATATAGTTTATTCATGCATTGTGGTTAAAGAAGACATAACAAGAAGTTAAAGTTTTGCAAGAACAGGCACACAATTTTCTGCTAAGGTCTTGTTTGTTCACATTCCAACACATTTGTATTGAAACCCATGAAACAAAATGCTAAAACATTATTGAAATTATGTTCAAGCATATATATTATAACAAATAAATAAATATATAAATAGATAAATAAATAAATATTACTATAATGAAAACCTATTATGATACAAAAGACATGGAATTCAAACTCTCCAGTGCAAAATTGTTGGAGTTCACCCAGCAAGCTCATGTACTTCAGACTTCTAAATAGACAGTAGATGCAAAACCCATTAATGAGTGAGAACCCCATTAAACCCTAAACCCTAAAACAATACTAATCAATTGCAACCCATGACATCTTCACCTTTCTCTGTGCCAGGGAATGTGCAGTAAAGCCAGATCTGGCTTTTTTTTTTTTTTTGGGAATTTTAAACTGATCTGAAGTCTGAACAGCAGATATTTAAATATTTTTGAAAAAGAATTATTTATTTAGTGTTGCTATATTAAGCTGAATACTCAAGTTTTAGGGTTTGTTACTCATTAATGAGGTTTCTTTATTCTTCCATACATGAACATTTAAGGTTATAGACTGCTTCTATTGATCAATGGTTTATTTTTAATTTTAATTTTTTCTATTTTTTGGATTAAGAGTAACTGTGAGCATCCCAAGGTAGATTCAGCATTTATTGAAAATATTTTCACTGATAAATATTATTAAAATATTATAAAATAATACTAATAGTGAACAGCAGTTTGTATTTGTGGCAAATTTTCACACTGTGAGGACAACAAAAAAAAGGAAATTTTTTTAGTGTAAATTCAAAAAAATTGCTAAAAATTCAGAGAAATTTACTAAAATTTGGAAAACCCAAAACTGGAAAATAATAATAATAATAATTTAATTAATTAAAAAATTGAAAATACACTGAGAGTGATGCCACAGAATAACCAGGACAAAATGTGAATAGGTCTGCTTTCATTCAGCTTGTTTGGTTTACTAAGAGCACTAGGCTAGAGGCCCCATCAAGATTTTTCAAGTTCTGGGAAGTCAAGATTTGATCTGGAGATGTGTCAGAAAGAGTCAATGGATGCAGAAGTGAGAGAAGTGATAATTTATGTAGCAATTTTGATCATTAGCATTTGTTGGCTCTGCCCAGACTCCAGAGGTCCAGGGAAAGAAGAAGAAGAAGAAGAAGAAGAAGATGATTTCATGTTGGGTTTATTACTCCTGGACACAACACAATTTTTGGCTTGACATGGGACCAATATGTGAGTGACACCTGGAGATCTAGGTGGACTGGATTGATTTCATTCATTCATTACATTCATTACATTCAAGTTAGGTTACTACCTAACCCATGTTAGGTACATGGTTCCACACTTCCACCATCTTTTCAAGGTGCCTCTTAGGTGATCTATAAAACCTACTACACTTTGTACCATTTGTAAAAACCCTAAAACCAGTGTTGGGGGTTCTCTCTTTTATTGGAATCTGGATCGGTTGGGTAAGGGTAGGGTATATGCATTATGTTATATCCTTGATAGGGCAGTTCTTGAAAACCCGAGAACCAGTTTTTGACCCGTAACTGGAGTTCTAAAAAATAATTGAAAAATTGCATCAAGAAACCCAACCTAAACCATTGGTTCTTTTAAATTTTGCATCTAAGAACCTACCCTAAATCGTTGGTTCTTTCAAATTGCATCAAAGAATTTACCCTAAACCGTTGGCTCTTTCATGAAACCTAACTGTTCTTTGAAAATCCCCAAAAACCCAAAAGGAGAGATTTCTTGATTTTGAAAATTTTCAAAAGCCCCAAAAAACCCAAGAACATTCTTTATTGCTTTTTCTTCTTTTTTTTCAAAAACCCTTTGAAAGTCTCTTCTCTTTACATTCTTTTAAATTGGCTAATTGCTCTCCTTGTAAAAGGAATGGGTGATTACTAGGTAGGATCATTAAAATGATATATAACATATGGGTCCTCCCTTATCTGAGGGTCACATGGAAATTTTCATTGAATCTAAATTAATAGGAATTTGGTTAAGTATGCTAGATATTGAATATGTTCCATATATCAATATATACACTCCATTGCTATATCAATATATGATCTCATTTGAATAATGAACATTGTGACTTATTTTCTTTATCACTCTTAATGATCTAAACACATGGATATATAAGAAGTGTTCTATATGTTGGAAAACCAAATTTCCCTATTTCCCTATGGACATGATGGTTGGGTTTTTTTTAAACTAAAAACCAATACCTAGTGCTATGACCTTCGAAATTTTCTATTTACTTCACCCTAGTTAGTTATTGATACCGTCAATGTCATATATTATTTATATGGAGGATATAGCACCAAAAAAAGGCTTATATTTTATCAACACTAAAAATCACTTAACTTAATCCCATGAGTTCCAAAGCTTTTCCAAGAGATTATTTACCAATTATACATAAGTAATTTGCTAAGTACTAAGCATTCACTTCTTGGTTAGGTTCTTGGATATTTTTATTCATCTATACTTTGAAACTATAGATCTACATGTATTATGGTTACAACAATTATATGTAGTCCTAACATGTATTATTAAGACATGTATTAACTACTGCAACTCCACATCTACATCGTAATTCTACTATTATTAGAACAAACTCACATATTTTTCCTATCCAATTTCCCTACCACAAATTTCAAGAAGATTCAAAGTTTCAATAATGTATTATCAAGAAAAAAAAATCCAAAATCACAAAAGAAGAGAAAATAGTTTTTAAAATCCCTCCAAATTTTTTTTCAAATTCAATAAGTCATTAACTACTTAGGTAACTAAAGGTGCCTTCACACTTAGTGTTAAGGACTCTAGTATTTTGTCCCCTAACACCAAGCTTGTCATTGAGGACCTAATTATACCTACAATGAAATTTTTACATTAGGCTAATGTTCACTTAACATTAAGCTATCATGCCTATTTGACATTCAATGCCACCGAGATTTTCACTTAACACTGACTTAACATCATATTTGAATGCACCTTAAGTATTACATCCTTCTGTTATGTTGCCCTACTAAACTACTTCATCCCTTTGACATAATCAACAACTAACCCTACACTTTCTTCAAGTTGGTCCATGAGCTAATAATAGGCATGAACAAATCAAGACACAATTGAGGTAATGACATTAACAAAAATGGGTTGACAAAAACACTATCCAATTGATAAGTGGTCACCTATAGTAGAACCAAAGATGAAAAAACACCTACCAATAGGAGGTGTTCAGAGCTCAACCATGCCCTAACCAACCATTGTAGTACCTTGGTAGCTTCAACATGTGTTCATCAATTAATTAATTTAGAAATTCTCATTTCAACAAATAAAATATTCTTGAAGATTCAATATTTTCCTTTACAATTTTTTTAAAATTTTAAAATATTTCAAGACTCTAACACTTTCGAAGATAATACAATTAATATCGAAGCTTTTGATGTAGTAATGTATACTTGTGTGGTTTTCTTGTGTAGAGAGGCGATGGTGATGTAGCAAGTCACCTCTAAAAAAGTTTGAGTAATTGCAGGAGGTACAAGCTTATCTTGGGAGGGTTATCCTTGTATATTTTTTGAAGCACCTAAGCATGTGAGATGAAAAGATTTTTTTTTTTTGAGTATGTTACAAAAGAATGAAATCTTTTATTGAAATTGAGAATATTTTAAAATATTCTCATAATCCAATTCTTGGCACCCCATTTACATTGGAATGAATTATAATTTTTTTTTCATTAAATTACACCCATTTTTATTTTATTTTTTCAATTTTGTGACATAGTTGAAGTGGCAATAATCCATAACCAAATTTGGCTACATACTAGATATGAAAGTAGAAAAGAAACAAAAATTCTTCTATATTCTTGACTTCCTATTGGAAGTAATCATAAAAATATGGTGATTTGGAAAAATAATCTTTGAAATCTATCAAATTTGGATCATTTTCTCTATGAAAAATCCTTTGCATAGGTTTAAATCTTATTTTCCAAGTCAAATTGGATGAAATTTCGCCCAAAAAATAAAATAAAAATGGTTAAACCCCCTTTTATTTTCGCACCTCATGTGGAAAAGAAAAAGAAGTATTCTCCCTTGGGAGGTCACCTTCTTGGCCTCCCCTTGTCTTTTACCCACTATGTTTTTCCAACACCATGATTTGTCGTAAGGTTTTCATGCAAGCTCAACTTGACCCCACTTGAACAAATGCCATAATCGCACAACAATTGAGCAATTTTCTTTCCCTAAAGTTATTCTTCCTTCTTTGTCACCCAAGGTCATACCACATTTCAACCTTCAAGACCCTAAAGGTCTATAGCCCTACTCTCCTTCCTCTTCAAATGTTAATGCAATTATCATCAACCTTTTCCATGTCTTTCCTACTTGTGGGGACTTGGGTGCTTGCTTTTGACCATAGGGGTCCCAACACTCATTTTAACCTTGGGTCCTTTGACCCACCCCCATTCCATTAATACCAGAAAACTTGCCACTAGGGGTGCATGCTTACTCAAGTTCATGCCTAGGGTTGGCCTAGAAACCTTGAAAGGTGAGCTCCCAAGGGAGGGTACTTCCTAGGGCAGGCTAGACCTCATGCAAGGCCAACCTTGGAGAGGAACTGGAGCAGGCTTCTTTGTTTTGGCAAAATTTCGCCAAAATGTGAAAATTAAAAAAAAAACACAATCGAAGTGATTTTGGATGGTTTCAATTGTTGAGTGTGAGAGAAAAATATAGTAAAAATACCATATTATTTATTATTTTTTCAATGTGTAGCCATAAATATAAAAGGTTGATTTAAGATTTGTATTTCATATTGCTTTATAGCCAGATTTTTTCTACATCTTCCTATCTATCATCATGGCACAGGCTATATGTTTTTTAATCCTTTATAAAAAAAACTCTGAACTGGAAGCAAAATGCACATTTGTTAAAGACAAGAGGTGAAGATCATATTTGAGAGTTATCCATTCCTTCCAATCAAGCCGATTAGTGTAGCCTGTGCTGTTGGTCTAAGTGTGAACTGATTACCCAATTAAATTTTTCCTTCCAAAACCTTTTCTTTAGTTTAACCGAATTTTTTATGACAAAAAATTACTCAAAACACAATACCTTTTGCACCTTAGGTCTAAAATTATCCAAATTAACTTAATTAAATCCTACTCACTAAGTGCTTTCCAACAATATCAAGAATGCTTCCAAATTCCCTTATAATTTTTTAATTTTGATTTAAATGAATTTTCAGTGAAATTTTGTTTAATATTCAATAACTTTTCAATAACAGGTTGAAACATTATGAAACAACCATGTGTACCCCTACTCATCAAGAGCTTTCCAATAGTATAAAGAATGTGATAAAAGACACTATGCTTTTGGGAGATCTTAACATGACAAACAAACTTCCTTCCTTCATAGATAAACTAGTGTAAGATGTGCCATTGGCCCAAGTGTGACCTAGTTACCCCAAAAAAATTCCTTGCAAAACCATTTTTTTGTAATGTAATTGAATTTATGATGACAAAAACTACTCAAAATTCAATATCACTCACACCTCAAATCCTAAAATTTCCAAATCACTTTCATTAAATCCTACTCATCAAGGGCTTTCTAAATTAGGACCCAAATTCCTCTATAAATTTTAGTTTTTATTTCAATGAATGTTGAGTGAAAAATTATGCAATATTCAATAACTTCTCCAATGTAAGTCAAAACATTATGAAATCAACTTGCTAAACCCCCCTAGTTATTGACGGCATTTCAACGATACCAAGAGCACGACAAGAGGTGCCATGGTTTGGGACATCTCAACATGACAAACAATGAAAACAAAACAAACCATCACAAACAAGCTGGCCCTGCCAATAGAGAAGATGTTGTACCTCTACCTACTATGTCCACACTCTGAACACCAAAAAAATCCATTCCAATTTAATCAGTCTAAACACTTTCACCAAAAAAACTGGTTCAAATACACAAAGCTTTTCCTTTGAATATATATATAACTTTGTGGGTAATTGTGATCCTTAATATATTTGCCTCATAAGAAATTGATATCAAAATAGGTGGATGCTACCCATGTTGCATGGTTCTTTGATTTTGTTATAACCTTTGGTTCCGGGTTTTCAAAAAAATCAAAATCAAAATCAAAGATCCGTCGGTTCTAAGTCTTTTTTAAAATTAGAGTAAAATAACCACTGTTTCCAGGTTTTTGAAACTTTTCAAAGAACTGATGATGTGTGTCCTGAAAGAACCGACAATGGACAAATGGGTTCGGGTAGGTTCTTTGACCGGTTCTTTGAAAAAAAAAGTTTTTTTTTTTTGGGAGAACCGCAGTTTGGGGTCAATCCGGGTTCTTGGCGATGCTTTTAGAACTGATGGGGTGGAGGGTCCATGTATTCAACCATTACCCGCCGGTTCCTTCTTGGATGAAAAGCAGACAAGCCTACTACTACCACATTGGATGCTACTCAACTGAATGAAGACAAGACACAAAAGTCATTTGTAAAAAGATTGTCAGCCCAAGGAAGGAAGCAAGGAAGGAAGAAGACAAAACTAATTTAAAAAATGGGGTCTGAAAAGAGCCAGTACTAAGAGTATTAGGCTAAGTGACCTAACAGTATGGGAATAGTGTAAAGACTCCTACACAGCCCATCTCCTAAAGGACCTTAGCTTTCACTTTAGATATATATATGTAGCTGACTACTCAAGATAACAAGGGGGTGTGTCAGTCACACTCTGGCCTTGCCATTTACATTATATATATATATATATCTTAAGGCAAAAGAAAATTTATAGAAACTCAAGCATTTCACCATGCAAAAATATAATCTTCCAAAAAAATCCTCTAAAAGAATCCAAAATCCTTCAAGATATTATTATAACTCTATAATAACTAATCTCAAGTTTCAACACAAGCCAAAATATATCATCTTTCAAAAATCCTCATATAAAAATAGACCTATTATTACCTAGGGGCCAAAATCCTTTAAGCTTCTATACTCTATAATGAATCTAAACACAATATCCTTCTTGCCTTGGTAGGCAAGATCAACAAATAACAAGCGTGCAAAGACTTTAGGACATTCTTTCATATGCTTGGCACAAATTTTCAAGGTGCTAAAAGATAAAATCACCCCATTCTAAAAACTACTTTCCATGAGTATTGGAATAGTTGGTCCCATAGTGCAACACTTTCTACAAGGCCTTGGCATGGTGGTCATGGCCTCACCATGCCCCTTCCCCCTTCCCCAACAAACCTTGGTCGGAACGCCCCTTGTTAGTTGTGGAACCTCCCCAAGACAAATTTCTGTTCAAAATTGGCAAGGGATGGTCACATGGAAGAGCTTGCATGAGTTGGCATTATCGTGTGAGAGATCCCATTCACATGAGCAACATAGTGAGGGAGAACCATGGATGTCAATCCAAATAAGCATTCCTTGATTGTCATGATGGGGATGCAATGCTATTAGGGCATTTTGCCCTCGACCTTGGGTTCCACCCGTGATTCCTAGTGCCTTGATGGTGGCCATGGCCTCAAGCTCAGTCTCACACCCCCATGAACTCCTAAAACTTTGCATCAAGCCCCTCCATCCACATGGAAGAATGCCTATAGGACCTTCAAAAGGAGGCAATACAAAGTACAGGGTAAAGCCCTTGGGTGGGAGCACTCCCAAAATGAGGGGCCTAGGATGAGGGAGGTGGTAGGTAGGCAACTCTCACTCTCCATTTTGGCAATATCCTCCATCTATGGATTTTACTCATTATCATGAACCTAAACATGTGTAGATCACAAAGCATAGGAAGGAGAACATTCTATATTGCCAATAACTTAGACATATGAAGCTATAGGCATAAGCAATTTAGAAAGTTCTTATGCCTATTGCTTAATATCTTACAAGCATTAAGATCCCTCCACTAAGACATGTGTTCTCTTGTATATATATGTGCACATGAGATATTGTTTCTATGTACATTACCTACCTACATAGAAATCACTTATACATTCCTCATTACCAACTTACCTATGGTACTTTGGTACTTACCCAAGTATCTATCTATAAGGTAACTACCTTGACCTTCACGGCCAAGGAGGGAATAGTAGGGTTTACAAGATAGGTTATCAAGGTGGACCTAAGTTGTGGTTCATCGACAACTGAGTTATAATGGGTTTCCAATGGATGTATGGGTGGATGCTTGGTCACATAATCCAGTTGACTTGAAAAAGGTTTGGGTGAAAGGTAGAATCTCTTTTCGAGTGATAATTTACCTACAAGATGAAAGTTGCTAGTGTGTATGTGCATCAATTGAGAGATGATGGTAGCTCAACTCCTACTTCAAGGAGTTGGGTTGTGCCATCTTTTACTCCACCTTCAAGGAAAAATAGATTGTTGCATAATGTAATGTCCCAACCAATATGGTAGAAGATGATGCCAACAAGTTGTGATTTTTGCTTTTGTCGAAGGTGAGGTAGGGGTGAGATGAAGGATCCATCAATTGGGGATCCTACCAAAGAAATATGTAGAAGAAAGTAAGATATAAAGTTCAAAAGCAAAGCATGTAATTCATTTTACTTTTGAATAAAAGTGAACCCCGTTAATCAAAATTAAGTGAAAGTTGCATGAGCAAAAGAAATCATCATTTTGAAAGTGCAAGGTAAAGCCTCTAGCCAAAAGCTTTACCATGTGTAAAGACCATAGAATTTTTTGTTTTTAGAACCTTGATACATGTTGAGTATCACACAAAAGAAAGAGGAGGACAAGCTTTTCAACAAATGAAATGCATTCAAAAGTGGGCATTTTATTTTTCAAAACACCCATCCTTTATGGTGGAAAATTTATATCCCCCAAAAAGTATAAGATATACAACAATGTTGTGTGAGTAAGAGAAAATATATTTACTCGTCATGTAAAACAAAATAAGTGTAAATTATTAACAGTTACGTTGCCAATTTTTTGACACTTAAACTTATCTTACCCTACCCACTATGTGAATATATATTTTGAGATTTACACAAGGGAATTGTAAAAATTTCAATTACATTTACATAACCCTATGTAATTTCATTTAGTAGGGTACGTGTAAGTGTATTGTATCCCTTAGTGACTATATTTATATGTAATTCATATTAATTAATTTTGGATGCATCCCAAGGCTCAATGTTTTTTTTTAGCAAGTGACCAATTAGACTGACCCTTCATTAAAAAAATTAATATTTTTAATGTTCCCTAAATAGAAGCTTTTATCATCAATAAAGCTTTCAGTTCATATATACAATACATGCCCACACTTTTAAACAAAATAATATGAGATGAATTGTAGGCATAAGACCCCTAGGTATAAGGTCAGTTCTACTCTAAATTGTAGTTGTAAGGTCCTCTCTCTTTTCTAGGAGGAATGGTCATGGCCATAATGTGCACCTCCAAATACAACTAGGAAATTTTTTCAAGTGCTTTTCATTGTTTGCACAACCCCTCCCATAAGTTTTGAGCATAGGGTCTCACACAATAAAATGAAAAAAATCTAGGAAAAAATCTTTGAATAATTACATTGAAAAAAAATCTTACCATATGCTCTTGAAACCCATTTAAATTTACTTCCATTTTTCATTACAAAACTTCTTCAAAAATTCTAACCCTATAAGTAATCTATTATATTATATATATAGGTGTTTAAAATTTCACATGTTCATGTTTGCAATGCCAATTGGATAAGTAATTGTCTTTCTTCACTTTGAAAGGTGCCACACTTGTGCAATTTCTTTTACTGTGCATTTATCCACTTATAATCACACGGTATGTGTAGGGTAAATGATGAAATATTTACCCTGCCCTTACTTTACCAATGGGGTAAATGTTCATCATTTACTTTTAACTTTACCAGGGTTTGAGTATTTTGCAAAGGCCTTAGATTGTTACCCTTACCTAGTTTGAATTTTTTGGGAAGCTTATGTACATTTACCTAGCCGATATATGTTCTGGGATTTACTATTAACTCATATCCGAGGGACATATGAAATTTGATATCCTCATCCAACACTTGACAAAAGTAAGAACCCCAAAAATTTTGGGGTTGCTTGTAAACATTATAAATATTAGTGTAGCGTGTATCATTGGCCCAAGTGTGATCTAGTCACCCAACTAAATTTTTCCTTCCAAAACCTTCTTTTATAATTTAATTGAATTTCAATGAAAAAAACTACTCAAGGTTCAATATCTCCTACATCTTAGCTCTAAGAATTTCCAAATGACCTTCATGAAATCCCACTCACTGAGAGCTTTCCAATGATACCAAGTGTGCACCCAAATTCCCCAATAATTTTTACTTCTCATTTAAATGAATATGTAACAATAATATGTTCAACATAAAATAACTTCTCCACCATAGGTTGAAAATTTATGAAGCCAATTCAATGCACCTCCTTACTCATTGAGGGCTTTCCAATTGTACTAAGAGTGCAGCAAGAGGCTTATGATCTAGGAGATATCAGTGTGACAAACAAAACAAAACAAAACAACCTACCTTCCTTTAAAGATAGATATTCCATTTTGAGTCTAGTTTAGGGTCTATGAGGCCTCTTAGACATTATGCATCTATGGGTCTGACTCTAACTTAGGGTCTCTAAGAAGCCTCCCTCACAAACATGAAGGTACCAATGTAGGTGCCATTTCACACTGGCCTACCTGAAGGAGGGCTGGTTGTCGGGAGCCACAAAAACAAGATGAAAACAAGGGGTTTTGAGCAAGAGCTAGCAAATGCATATATTGGTGAATGAATGCTGATGAAGAGTCCAGGGTTAACTGGTTTGCTACTAACAACTAACTTGGAACCATTCTCAAAACCTCCACAAATTAGACACACGAATGAGGTACAAATGTGTCAAATTTGGGGTGTTTGAATTTACATATACACCATCCAAAAGCAAGTAGTTTCATACATACACAATTCATGTCTGACCAATCTCACTATATTAAGTTCCCTACACATAACCATCCCTTGTGAGAATCACAACACTCCAATTGGCTGTCAAGTTGTGAGTTACAACCCATAACCTTCAACCTCCATTACATTAGCAACTTACTAGTTAGCATAAGGTATCATCCATCACCATGGGCCCTCATTGACCCAATGATTTTGTAACCCTTTGTTGCGCCTTGGATGAAAATTTCATAATTGTTGTCTATGTGGATGCAAAGAGGGCACTTCAATTCTCACCAGGGATGATGGTTATGTTTAACAAGCAATTTATATGCAAATCTTTGAAATTTGGGGTTGAGTCAAATGTCCGTGTGGGTACCTAGTAACCACCTAGTAACCCATTTGACATGTATACCAAATGTGGGAGCATAGATGATTATTGGAGAGAGTTCAATAGAATGCCCAGATGCAATGTTGTTGCTTGGAATGCCATGGTTCCAAAACATGTGAAAAGTGGGTTAAGGGTTGAAGACAAATAGTTAATAGTATTTATTAAAAAATTGACATAATGGGGCAAGCCAACAACACTGAATTGTATCTTTTTTGTGGGATTTCTCAATGTCTGCACACCAGTGTAACAATACTCAAAAATGGCAGATGTGTTCATGTACAGATCTTTCCCAAGTAGGGTTCAATTGCACATATATAATTCAAGCAACAACTTCATTTCAGTGGTGGGATCAGAGGACAGAGAAGGTGAAATTGAGCCAAATTTGTTGTCCTTGCAGTCCCTCTTGTTGATATAGTATGGTGCTCATGGCTACGAAGCATGGTGTGCATAAGCTGCAAGTCGGAGTGCATAGATGGATTGACCGAATTTATAAGAGTGCAGTTGTGCATCAGCTTTCTTCCAATATGAATTCTTCCAAATCTTTTGGCAGTTCATGCACAACTCATGAGCACACAATTCGCTTGTTGCACCTCATGTATCTCCATAACATGGTGACAATCTGGTGAAGTCCTCCACTATCACCATTCTGTTCTTTGCCTCCTTTCAGAAGGACCCAATGGTTTAGTTTGTACCTGAATAGAAAGGCAAACTACAAGATGTAAAGTCAAGGTTGCATCTAATGGTTTTAGAATGTGCATAACACTGATCCCTAGCTATTGAGAAGTCATTTGAAGGTGAATGTACATAGATGGGGGAAGGAAGCATGAAAAGGAAATTCTTGGCTCATTGAAAGCTTATGTCAAGAGTGGGAATAGCTAACCCACAAAGTGCAATTTGTGTTTTCATGCTATTGCCATCCACTACTATGAGGATGACCCACAAAAACTGCAATTTGCTTTTTCATGTAATTGCTATCAACTACTGTGAGGATCAAGTTGTCAAAAGCACCTTTGCACTAGATCAAAACATATGATTTTATTTTCCACAAATTGGATGATGAAGCCTACAAGACATTGAAGATACACATTGCAAATTGGATTATGAGCTATAAACATGAATCTCTAAGTCAAAATTGAGTTTGAAAATCTACTATGAAATGTTGATGATGATATCAAATTTTTGTCCACCAAAGCTTGTTGAAAACATTAATCCAAATCTATTATCTTCACTTTAAATTTTCATCTCCAATCAAACTTGCATCACGATTCTTGATATTTTCCTGTGCAAATAATATTCAACTTTAATTCTTAATGTTAGTTGCTAACGAGACAAGATTGATTTGAAGGACATTGTATTGACATTATTAAATAGATTTACCTAAAATGTTAAACACAATGGAGAATATTGTGCAAGGTTGTAACCAAAAAGGTTAAGTTTTTTGCATTTCTAGAGAATCTAACAAAAATTGTTGATTGGTTTAGAAATCACACAAGTTACACCACTTTAGAGGCTTGAGTATGTTTTCATGTTGTCTTCAAGCACAAATGAAGCCTTTCCAATCACTTGAATCATGCCGACATATATCCCTTCTAAAAGATTGCCAAACTAGAGCAACTAAATACCAAAATGAACGACCCTGGTTTGGGATTGGCATGATTTTTCATGTGATTTATATTTGATTTGTTATAAGCTAATCAACGATTTTTTATACTTTTTTTCTTTTAGTTCAAATGGTTGTTTTGCATGTAATGTAATGGTTTATGTGGCTAAGGTTGACATTTTGAAGTTGCAAACACATAGAAATAGTGCTTAAAATTGAGCTGAATTCAATTATAACATAACAAAATTCAAAATTGACTAAATGACTCAACTTATACAAGCTACTGTTGGCTACATACATCCAATCAAATTACATAAGGATTTTGAAAAAGGCCCCATGTACTAAGTAGTTTCTATGCTACATTTGTTAAAAACTTGATGCAAAATTGTAACTTGTAAGTGGTCTCTTGTATTTCAAGTTTCAAACTTGAAGGTTGTTTTTGTCCATAGAGGATAAAGCATAAAAACATGACCCAAAAAAATAATAATAATAATTTTTAAAATAGGTAAATCAAAATAGGCCTCCAAGTTTCAAGTTTCAAAACATTAGATAACCATGAAATAAGTCTAAGCAAAAACTATAGCAAAAATCATAAGAAAATAATGTAAGCATAAACTACTATCAAAATGTGTAATTATAAACTAGTAATGAACCATGTGAAAAAAAATTGTGAGAAAAAATTTCAACAAAAATTACTAGCAGAATGTGTAACATATATTAGTAGCCAAAATTGTATGCATTAGAAACAAAATCAAAAAATTTAAAAAGACAATTTTAAACCACGTGCAAATTTTAGAAAAAATAAAAAATAAATTTTGAAGATTGGATTTGTACAAATTACAAATTGAGAACAATTGATAATCATAATTGGATTAACATTCATTGTTACATGGTTTATTGACTTGTTTTAATATTTAAGTGGTTTACAAAAGGAAGGCAATAACAACCTCACTAAGGTTATCATGGATGTTTTGAAAAACAAAGGTGTTGTTGAGATAGACATATCCAGGAAGTTCTTATCATGTTTGTGCATATGGCATCAATTTGTTAAATGTTATACCTTTTTTTCATCTTTCTTATTTATTTTTGGTTATTAAATAGTTCAATGATTTTGTGTCTACCATTTCAAGATTTTTTTTTGTTGAATTTAGATGTGAGAACTTTGTAGTGCAACTTTTGGTTGTTTTGTGAGATCATATTAGTTATCATTAAAAATTTGGTCATTTTTGGTACACCTTGTAACTTTTCAAGTTTTTTTTGTGTATAATTTTTTCTTCTTAATTTTTTTGCTCTTTTGTTTCTTTCTTCAACAATAGGATGTGAACATTTTTTCATTTTTGGAATTGGACTTTTATTTGCCTTCTTTGATTTTTATGGTAATTTGTTAAATTATAATTGTGATTGTTTTTAATTTTGAGACCTATGTTACATCTTGTTTGACACTTATTCTTTTGAAGAAGTTGTTGATTGCTTCTTTTGTAGTTTTTAGGTACACATTACACAACTTTTTGTGTAATTAATGCACTTTCCTTAATTTTGCTATTTTAAAAAAAATGCATGAAGTAATGATTATTTTACAAGCAATATTACATTCGTACATGATGTGGTGTGTTATCCATATGGAACTCATGTTATGCCCACCTTATTTGATTTGTAACTATAGCTAATAGATATGTGTGTGGGCATGACATGGATCTTGCAATGGTGTAATCAATCTAATACATTAACATTATTCTCCTCACCTTGAAGTTATCCATTGTTGTGCCCACTACACTAATATTTTTGTGCCAACTTTGACCTATGTTTAAATCTTGTTTCCAAAATCAAATAATTGTTGAAATCACTTTTTATGTCTATTCCCACACATATTGACTTTACTAAGTTGGCCACCATCTTTCACATGAAAAGGTAACAAAATTTTGTGAAATCTAAAGACTTATTGGATTTCAATGGTTAGCCTATCCAAACATGCTTGTCAAAAGACAAAACTTGTGGGTAAAATGGCCAAGACCAATTGTGACAATTTTGTAATAGTCACTTTGACATGCTTACTACCCTTCGCTTGATGTTGTGAAAATGTAGATTACATTCTTTAAAAAATATATATATGTCTATTTGTGATTTTGTGGCACTTATGAAAGTTTGCTAGATCCAGCCATTCATATTAGCAATATAATGATCCTACACTAGATTATCACTTTGACACATTTGCAACAATTTTGAGACTCACTAGCATGTGAACATGACACAATTTCCATGGGGTGGAAAACTAATGCCTTAAACTTGAATTCAATGGGGTTTACATACTTAGTTTTAATGTCTATAAATTAGACATTTCCAACTACATGCATCAATCTCAACTTTGGTGAACGTGCTCTAGTAAATTAAAAAATCATTGAATACATCAAGGTGGCTTGTAGATATAGTTTCTTTTTTTTTTTGGTTTCATATTTTGGTTGTGTTTAATATTAATTTGAAAGTCAAAATTGTTGCTAGTTAGTGGCTATTGGTGACCTCCCTTGTGTTATATGTGATTACTTTGACAAAAGTTGTAAAAACTTAACAAAAGAACTCATTGAACAAATTGTTGCCCAACTACACAATGGATGATTTCAAGATTGTTTATCCTCATATTGGCAAGTCAATGTTGAGCAAAATTTTGTGAAACATTTGATTATGATTAAGAATCATTATTCCTATGAATGACACTTGAACCCTAAAACCTACTTTTTCCAATTCTTTCATTGAAACAACTTGATTTGCAAGCTTGTGTGTTGAAGTCAAATATGTAATAATCAATAGTCCAAGTGAACCCAATCGCTTGTTTGTGGCATAACTTGGCTAATTTTAAGCATCTTGGATCACAAATGTCTAAATATTTAAAGTTGGTTGAAAATAACCACGGTCTAGGTTATTGGTCAAGTGTGAAGGACAAGTGCACATTTTCAACCATCTCTTTCATGAAGTCTAAGCTCAAGATTCAAGTCCATGAACATCTCCTTGTTGTAATGGGCATAATATCACAAGATTGTTACAACTTTTAATCATTCCATCATGATTGGGTATTTGAGGAATGGCACAACTCCATGAAGTGATGTGTTGTGGATTGACATGATGTGATTTGTCTTGTTCTATGTCTTAATGATGAAATATTTAGTTGATGACAATATGCGGTAGCCTATACTTTCATAGAAGATGTATCACATGTTAAGGCAAGATATTTTGCATTTGAAATCAATTCTTTGGACTTGGAAATTATTTTTGGATGCATGAACTAAAACATGCCTCAATCAACAAAATTAGACCAATGTTTCTTAAACATTTGTGGAACTTCCAAAATACCAAAAGAGGTTTCATGACACACATGAAATTTTTCAAGCATGGGTCTACCTTATTGCAACAATTGATAAATAGTTGTAAATCATGATTGAATTTGGGACTATTCACCTTCCAAATTAATTTGTACTTGCACCAAAATAATTGTTTACCTCTCACTATGGAAGATCAAAACATTCTTCAAATGAGCACATGACTTGTTGATATACCATTCGCCAACCTTCACTCTAATCTTAGACAAGTTCTTCATCACTTTCCTTTTACCTTCATATTCATTCAAGTGATCAAACTTAGTGACCATGAACATGTCTTTCACACTCATAGATATGCAAATAGTGCACTTTACTTAGTCAATTGATCCTTCTTTGCCTCTTGTCACATCTATGCACCAAAACTTTGAAGCCCAAGACTCTAACACTTGTGAAACACATTGTAATTCTTGAGCTCATTTTTCATAAAGTTATTTTTTTCTTGTAAATTAATGATTTCTACAACATTTGAGTTGGAAGAATGGGAGTGGGTAACCCACTTGGGCACACATGTATTACAATTGGGTAAAAGAGGACAAACCAAATTTGAAAACAAATCCACTTTCTGTTTTTGAAACATAATAAAGTGGAGTAAAAGCTAGCTTGTGAAAACAAAGCTAAATCAAGGGAAATGCATCATTTGCATTATAAAGGAGTGGACATATGCCAAGACCATTGCCAAGTCTACAACAATGTAGTTATTGTCATCTTGAAATTCAAATTCTTGCCTAAAACACAAAAGCAAAATATTAGCACTTGGACACATGGCAACATCAAGTTTCAAAGTTCAATTCATATCTTGTATTCGTGCCAAGTACCAAAATATGATTGCATATACAACTTTGTAATCCACGCACAAGCATATATAAGCAAGATTTGCAAGCATGGTGCTGAAAACGTACATGTGCCCATTAAAATTGTTGGAACTTGGGAACATCCCCATATTTATGAATGTCAAGTGGGGTTACAACAAAAAGTTTGCCCACTTTGCAATATGATTATAATAACAAGAATGACCTTCAAACCAATAGCCACCTTCATGCACTTTGTGAAACTTACAAAAATAAATAAAATCACAATGCACCACAAATAGCCACAAAATTCAAGAAATATTAATGAAAGATGCTTGGTGCGCAATGCAATCATGGAAGCTTACCATGTTCTAACTCAACTACAAAGAAGACTCAAATGAGACTTAGGAATGGGAACAATTGTTGGCAATGAAACTTGTAGACTTTGGAACAAAAACTAGCAAGTGAAGCATTGATGCATGCGCATGTCTATGAGCCTTTAATGATCCTCACTATCAAAAAGTGACAAGATGGTCAAAAACCTCAAGTTTAATGGTCCATATATAGTAATCCTCTAATAGTTGACATATTTCATTAGTTTTTTACAGTGATGCACCCCCTCCCATCACATTGCATCCTAACAATCATTGCCTACCACCATACATGTTTTAAACTACTTTTTTATAGTAACATCATGTTTTTTTCTAATACAATTTTTAGTTGGGCATGTTTTTTGTAGCAATTTTACTAATTTTACTCCCCAAAAAAGCTAAAGTTGATTCAATTATTCATTATGCTCATTTTGCTTTGAATTTTTATTTATATAATATAATCAAGTCCATTCTTTGAAAATATCGACTATAAAATTGACATGCCAATATATGTCCATTACTTTTTTGTCATATAATGATCAACATATGTGGCATGGAAGTTAAATGATTAATTACATCACAACATTATGAAAATTGGACGTGGTGTATGAAAATATAATTAAATAAATGTATGCCCATTTTTAGGAATCTCATTCAAATTTTCAAATGTGAAATTTCATTCTACTTTGGTTGATCCATTTTCACCTTAGATGAAAATGGATGCAAAAATAAAATAAAATGTCTAGCAATAAGTAATGGAAAATAAGTTATTGGTAAATTCACAAAGTCATCCAAATTTGACTTATTTACTAAATATGGCATTTTTTATGATTAAAAAGTGAACACATTCAATCATCGATCGTTTCATAACTTATGTGCAATTATTTCATGATTTTATAGAAGTTCATGTATGTCAATTGCCATTCATGCATGATATGTTTTTTACATCTAATGCATCATCACTTTGTGTTGGCTTTTAAAAAATGGTTGGTATAAAAAATGGTCCAAGATTAATCAAATAAGCACCCAATTACAAATAGATTGGACTTATATTTCAAATATTTTGAAGCAATTTTTTCACAAGTAGTCCCAACTTCAAATATAATTTTGCAAAAATTCTAATACTTCTCTTGCTCTGGACCATGACCATTTGGCATCGAATGCCATGTGATGTCATTACATTTATGCACTTGTTCATTTTGGTTAATGTTTGAAATTAGTGCATTCAATTTGTCATTAGCCTAACCTTACATTCGTAACTTGGTTGGTGGGGGAAACAAAAGGAATGGGTTCAAAACAAGGTCAAAGCATGGTGTGAACCAAATGAAGTGGAACACACCCTTGCACAAAGTCGGAGACATGCGGGAATGAAGAGGAACAACTAGGAAGACTCCCATGTCACATTCCTAGGCTAATAATTAAGAAGATGGAAATATTTTAGAATCATGTTTGAAAGGTTAAAACATGTTTGAATTAAGTGATATAGAAAGGTCATGGATAGTAACAAAACAATATGCCCAAAATATGGTGTTTTCAAAAGTTATGATTCTTTGAAAAGTTGAAACACAATCTTTATTGTGGACCACTCATAGTGGATTTGGAGTGTTAATTGAAAAGCTTGACATGAAATTATAAATCTTTTGAAAATAGTTATATGACAACATGGTCTAACATGCATAAATCAATTATCTTTCTTCAAGTTATAAACCCCAAAGTCACAAGACACCAAATTGTCTCAATTTTGAAAAGGACTTTACAAATTATAATATTATTTTTGGCATTAAAATATAGTCCCCATAAGAACATGCAAAGTGAATTATATGGAGAATAATGTTTCCCATATGAGTTTGAGCCATGGTGAAGTTTATGTGAAATCATGACTAATCTTAAATCCAATTTTTGTTCAAAATTACTCCAACCACCTTCATTACTTATTTGTGTAATTGATGCACCCTGCGCACCCAAGGCTTTTTAAAACTTGGTATCAATGGTGACCTCCTTGATCTTGGCATTAGCAAAATTTGGGATGTATTCTTTAGTTCCCCACAACTTTGGTGAAAAGGTGTTCAAGCTTTGGGGTGATTAAGATGAAATGATTCATGGCCCACAATTTTTTATCACATCAACTATGCAAATAGACAAAAAGGTGGTTACTATAATTTGAAATCAAAACCAGGTTATGAATTCATTCAAAACTCAAATTCCTAATTTCTCTATATTATGATTTGACATATGGTTTAATGGTGATAACACTGAAATGAAAGAAAATAAAGATTCCCAAATTCCTATTTCTTACAACTTTTAGCCCACTCATATGTGCTCTCAAGAAATAGACTTAATTCAAACATATGACATCATTATCTTATAACCTTCATCAACAACTTTCCAATGACATGTCAAAGTCTTCAATATGACGTGATTTACATATTTTGACCTTCCAAATTTCATTACAAAAAATTGGAAATCCTTAAAATTTTGAACTCCCAAAATGAAAGTGCAACTTCAAGGTCTTGGGGATGCTTCCAATTCCCTTTGCACATTTCCCACTTGGGTTGGGAATGTGTTTCAATTCCTTTGTTTGAAGGCATGCCTTGGTTTTACTTTTGACCCATTTTGTTTCATATAGTCCCTACTTTGGTTGTGATCTGAAATCTAATGTTACAACAATAGTTCAAATGATTGAGAACAATGTGGAAGGCATCTCATTTTGTTTTAATAATATCAAACATGTGGCCCCCATAGTTTTCATCATAAGGAGCTACGGAACACACTTAAAATTTTGTAAATTTCACTATTGTTGGATGAAGAGTTTATCATTGAAATAATTTTAAATCATTATGATTATTTTATAATTTAAGCATCTTGATGTATATATATAGTTTAAATTATGTGATAAACTTTAAAATATCTTTAGATTCTAAAACTATAAAGTTTTTCAATGTTTTGGATGAATGTTTATTCTTTCTAATCTGGGAGTTTCAAATTTGGAAATTTTACAATGAATTTAACCAAATAATGTATACATACAAGTGAACAATTTTTCTTTATTATATAGATTTTTCATTAGCCCAAATTGTCGTACAATTATTTGAATATGTGACACACATTTGAGTTCATGGAACTTCATTCAAATGGGAAATCACCATTTGAACAATTTTGAAGAATAGATTTATCAAGTATGAATGTTTTTGAAAGGTTCACACCTAGATGTTAACATGGGGATCAACATAGTTCACATGTGTGGTTGAATGATATACCCCTTCCCAATCATTTTTCCAAAACCATTTTGTACTATTAAATGGTTAATGTTATTGTACCTTGGTGATTTTAAAGAAAATTATATTATTTTCCAAAGTCAAAATTTTCAAAAAAATAGTTTTCTCAACAAGAAATTTGTTGTGAAAGAAAATGAAAATATATTGGGGTATTTTTTTTTCAAAAGGGAATCTTCAAAATGAATTCATTATTCAACAAATATGTGTCAAAGGTACTATGGTAATAAGAGAATTCAATATTAATTATAATCCAACAATCCATTATTTTGATCTTTTGATTTTACCCAAATTCATTTTTAAAATGTAGGGTCATAGGCCATGAAATACATTTTGCATATACCTATATTTTATAAGGTAACTTTTATTCCAAGTCACCCAAAAAGCAACCTCATTGGGGTGCCCCCTCTTGGGAAAATATCACCAATTTTTTGTATACAAAATTGGAGCTCGTTTACATTATTCAAAGCAAGAATAGTGGCACATCATTTTGCCTTATTGGTATATGTAGGATAAGGGTAGGGAAAATCAATATGTGTAATTATATGTGTCCAATATGGCAAATTTGTGAGCGGAAAAAGATAATTGAATGTGCTATTGACACCATAAACATGAACACATGAAAATTTAAAACATGATCAAATGGGAAAGATTAAGAAAAATGAAATGAAACCATTCAACAACTTCAATAATAGATTCATGTCTTCCTTATTAATGGCAAATGATAGTACAATCATACATACATGGTAAATGATTCTAAAAGTACATGGTAAAAATCTTGTTCAAAACACAATGCATGGAAATGAAATGCAACATGAATTTTTTTTGTTGGCACCATAATTCAAAAAAATATAACATAAATATGTGCATGTGTGCTAAATGGTGATTTTGGCATATGCCATGTTTTGTTAAAATACATCACCCCTTTTTACACCAACACATTGTCCCACCTAGCATTGCAACAAGTGGAGATGTAAGGTGGGTCGTTGGGTGTGAAAGATTGTGCCAAAATGTGCTTGTTTGATCAAGACCAAACTAAATAACCATGTGAAGCAATTAAAGACCATAGCTTGCCCCAAAATCCACCTATGAGTTCCCTCATGAATGTTAGTAGGGCTACTTATGGCAAGCCAACCCCATTGACCACAACCAAAGGTAGTCGTCATCATGATGAACCTCACATGAATGGCATCCCAAATCCAATATGTCATCCACCAAAAATGTGGGTGATTTAGGAATGAATTGATATGTTTGCTAGATCACTTTTGGTGGCGTTAGGTTAATCCACAACCAATAAAATTGATGTGCTTATGATAATTTTATTGATTTTTTGATAACCCATTAATAACCAAATTGTTTGGTGTTGAATTTTCAAATTTTAATAAACTTGAATGACTAGGTTATCATCTAGGTAAATAATAAATCCTAAGATGTTAAACATGTCTATGACACAAAACAAAAATACAAAAAAAATAAAATCTAAACCAATTATTTGATAACCTAATTTTGTGCATAATGGATGATTATTGTACCCAAAATGTTGATAACCCAATTGACACTTGAATTGTTTTGATTTTGATATTGATAACATAATTGACATTTATTTTTTTAAAAACTACCCAGTGGCTATGAAAAAATCAATAACCAACTAACAGTGGTTCAAAAAGGTTAAGTTTGGAATATTTACCAACCAAGAAGGGCTAGTAACAACAAAAAATTACTACCCCAACAAGGCATGTTTTTACCATGATATTTACCTATGGATATGTTAAGGTAAAAGACCCACCCACCCAACATTAATGCCCAATGTTGTTTTTTCTAGTGTTGCCCAAATATGAAGATTTAAATAATTACTCAAGTTCTTTATACGGAATATTATCCAAATTTTTATAACATATGCATTGAAAAATTTAAGAACACATTTGACCAAACAAATTTGTATTCATTTTTATTTTTTTCATTTGGCGAATATGCATTTTCTAGTTTTCAAATTGAAATTGATCATAGGATATGTACAAAGGTTAGGAATACATCCCTGACTTTTGGAATTAAATTTTCCAATCACAAACTTGCCCTGCTAGAACATAATTTTTTTGTAAAACCAATAATTTGTGGGGGAATTGAACCCAAAGTTCTTTCAAGAACCCTTCCCAATGTAGCATGAGTTTCTTGCCCCAACCACATCCCACATACAACCTAGTTAACCCATAAACACACAAACCACAACCAAAGCCATCCTTATTGTTGATGAGTTCCACAAGTAACCTTTGCATGAATGAAAAGACCATGTTGTTAATTCTTTGAAATGTAAATTGTCATTCAAGTTTTTTAATCCCAAAAAAAGAGCAAGAACAATTTTGAGTTTACCTTCCCAAATTGATCATTGTCCAACTCCAATTGTTCAAAGTAATTTGATTATTCAATCAAATCATAATTATCCTTAGCCAATGAAAATTCAACTTTAAAAAATATGTTAAATCCTTATGCAATGAATAATTTAGATGAGGATCATCAAGCCAATTTTTAACCATAGTGATGATCTGATTCAAATTATCCACTTGTAACTTACAATGTCTTAGAGTTGTTAACACATCAACAAGATTGAACACACGTTCAATTTCAATTTGTGACCTTGGAATTCTTAAGATATGTTTGGCAATAGAATTAACATTTGGGAATTGGCTTTCATAATCCCCTACCAAGCCAAGGGATCAACACATTTAGCAAGAGTTACAAATCACGCCATTAAACATCCAAAGATCAAAACTAGTATCTACATTGTTGTTGCCTCAACAAGCCTCAACAACACATGCAATAGCAAAGTTTTTGTGACCATCATAGGTAATACTTCATCCACCAAAGTAGTATAAAAAGGAAAAACAACACGTGGGTATTGGTGTAAAACCAAACTTCACAACCAAAAATTATCACAAGTGGAAAATGGCATGTACCCCTTATAAATATACAAGACTAGGTCTTCAAAAAATTGTTATTGTGCCTCATCATACTTATTGTAAGGAATTGTAACACCAAAATTTGTTGTGATTGCACACCTAGATGGCACAAACCGCTTCTTCTTGGGCTTTTAACTATGAATTGCCAACAAGTTGTTCAACAATGGCCAATTTTTTATGAGCAACCAATTTTGGATGTTTAGATTCAACATGGGTCTTCATGGGAATGATCCCATTAACCTTACCATATTTGACAAGGCATTTTTGTAGAGTAGATCGTTGGCACAAATCAAAAGCACCAACTTGCTTTGTTCTACAAATAATGCATTGCAACAGATCTACAACTTCTCAAGATCCACAAATAAATTGTTGTTGACAACCAAAAAAAACCCAATAGATTGAGGTTTTGACTATGTGGTTTTGAAGCTAAAACTTGGGTTCATATAGCTACAAGCTATTGTATTTCAACCTTAGTAGAATATGAGGTTACAACAGTAGAATTTGAGGCAACAACTACAAAATTAACATTAATAGAACCATGCATATACTCATTTTGGACATTTGATGTTAATGGTGTTCCATCAATTTGTCCACCACCTTGAAAACCAACATTGCCAATGGATTTAACCAAATGCACATCATCCTTTTTAACCATCACTCAAGGCTATAGAACAAAAACCTACAACCTAACCAATATAGTGTAAAAAAAAAGGGCTTAAGGTAAGGCATGGAAGTTTACACATTGAATTTGAAAAAGTGCATGGACATGGAGTAGAAAATGCACTACACATGGAGCCCAAAAGAATAAAAAATGACAACCAAATTCAAAAGGTTGAATTTGAAGCTTACCTTGTTGGTTGATGTAAAGACATTATTACAATTTGATGTGCTTGAATCTTCACCGAAACTACAAATGTTCGAATTGAAAGAACATTTCAACAATTACAACAACCATCACCTATAGCTCACCTAATGTTCACATAGAACCTAAAATCCCAAAACCCAAAACCTTGAATAACCCCATTATTCATACCCAAAACCTTACAAAACCCAAATGCTCAAACTCATAACCCGAAACCCAATTTTTTAGACCCAAAACCCATAATTGCAAAACCCAAAACCTTGCAAAACCCAATTGCTCAAAGCTAAAACCCAAAAACTCAAAAACTTATAACCTTGCAAAACCTAATTGCTTAGACCTAGAACCTAGAGCCTTATATTATTATGGACCGACTACAAACAAGTGGAGAATTACAAGACAAGATAAGCTTTATTGATCCATCAACCGGTGTTGATCTATTGAAAGGTTGTTCCCCAGACTATCTCATTTTATAACCCTGAACCATACTAGTCCCAAAATATCCTAGGCCATGATATTGTCAAAAGTATCCAAAAATATCTTAGGCCATGATATTGCCAAAAGTATCCCAAAATATCCTAGGACATGACATTGCCAAAAGTATCCCAAGTATCCCAAAATATCCTAAGCCATGATATTGCCAAAA
>Ga0116227_10005403_pt1 | contig 26920 bp, 14 predicted proteins | sample S1TSphgellanicum_FD_89693 | JGI IMG/M metagenome (GOLD analysis project Ga0116227, IMG submission 89693) | Host-associated microbial communities from peat moss isolated from Minnesota, USA - S1T2_Fb - Sphagnum magellanicum MG | ecosystem: Host-associated > Plants > Peat moss > Unclassified...
AAAAAAATAATATAATAATTATAATATTTTTAAAAAACAAAAAAAAAATAATTTTGTAATATTTTCCCCACCCCCCCCCCCCCCCCCCAAACAAGGTTTTTTAATTTTGAAACATTGGTCAAATAAGATCAATGGCACACATAATAATTTTTAAAATATGATTATAGTCATTAAAATGGCATAATTGCAAGGCATATATTACTCCATGACTAGATTGAGACATTAGTTGTATATGTTCAAGTTAGGATGCCAAATTTTGGTGTAGTGCTCAAAATGTTCAATGAAACATCTTCAAGTTCCTAAATTTTAAAAAACTCCTTCATATATCATGATGCACAATCTTCTCCTTATCCCACTTAGCTCTTCATATTCAAGTAGGGCTAACATCCTTTTCTTCCAAAGCCTCTTCAAGTAACATAACTATCTCGTTCTTAGTTTTTACACACACATCCATTAATGGTTGTTATGAATCAACCATGGCAACATTCACCCCCACCCTAGGTTGAACACTCACATTTCTTTTTCACATACACAGTTCCAAACCAAACAATCATTCTTCAAATGTATTTCTTATTAACAACAAAAACACATTGTGTTGTTGTTGGTTTGGAAATTTTGATTATGATTGCATAGCCCTATAGTTATAACCACCATAATGTCCTCCATTGTTTTGCCAACCATTTCTTCCAAATTGTTAATTATATTGCTAAATCCCCAACCTCTTTTCATTATTGGGTTATGCATACCCTTGTTGTCCCATTGGCACATCTTCTTTTGATTCAGCCCATATTGCATTCATGGGTACATTTATTTATAGACAACATTATCTCATGTCCTTTTTAATACACTAATTAGTATTGGGATCATCACTTTTACAAATTTGATAATTTTTTTATAAAAGCTTGCACTCCTTAATATATCATCACAATTTTAACATGCAACCAATTAATAATGAAAATCATGCGAAATTCATTCATTCATAAGTTTGTACATTTTACACACAAATATCATGCATTGAAAACATGTTTGACACATAGATAAATGTGTTGATGGATGAAGTACAAAACCTATGAATGAACAAATGTCACATGGATTTCGCATCTTTCAATAAATCCTTGTGTCAAATGTGTTTTCAACGCATGATATGAATGTGTGAAACATACAGATTATGAATGAACTAATGATACACAATTTCCATTTTAAAGTTATGAAATGTTATGTTTGTGATGAATGCCCTTCATGGTATCAAATTTAGTAATACATTTTGATTTGATAGACATCCATGTGCGACTTTGTTATCTTATTTTTTGTTTTCTTACACTTTTCATCATTTATATCATATTCAAATTCCTCATGATTCTTGGTTAAATGCCCTTTTTTAAAAGGTAATTATTCTTCCATTCTTTTTGTTAAATTGACAATTTCAATAATGGTTGCCCTTGGCATACCCATAATTATTATTTTCAACTTCAAATGCAATCCTTAATGAAATGTTTCTCATAGACATACATCATTTGGTTGTTGAGGTATGATTACACACAATTGCAAAAAATTCTCATAGTAATTTTCAATTAATTCATGTTTTTTTGCATTGGTTGTTATGGCATGCCCTTCACTTCACACCATGTTAAATTGTGCAATGAAAGCTTGTTGCGCAGTAGCCCATCTAGCTACAAGGTTCATTGTTTCATAACATGCAAACCAATCTTCACCCCATCTTTTCAAGGTGTACTTGGGAAAATATCATACTTTATGAACATCAATGTTTTCACCGTTGATAACACATATTTTGGTGAATTGTTTTAGATGTGTCATCAAGTCATCCCCATCATAGTATTTGGGCAATTGAATACTTAAAACATTAGGTCAACTTGTTTATTTTGGTTAGGTAGCCCCTTGAACCTATCCACAAAACAATTCTACCCTTCCTTTTTCGAGGCATTCTTTGGAATGCAAAGATAATTAATGAAAATCCAACTATAATGACCATTAGCTTTCAATAGTTCTTTCATTTTTTCCATTGCAATGACTTTTTTTAGCCATTTATCCTTTATGGGAATCATGATTATAATTTAGCTCTCTTCAAACTTACATTCATTTTGGTCATTATATTGAATATTCAATAGGATTGATTTGGTAATTTCATGTTCTTGTTAAGTAAATAGATTTGGGTGCATAACAATACACTATGTGCCCAATACATTCATATCCTTTAGTTTAACTCCTAGTTTTCCCACTCTATATTCACCTATTGGTTGTTTAATCCATAGGGACTAACTTTATAAACACATGTAAAAAATAATCAACCACATCCAATTCCACTTTCTCTTGATTTATAATCTTTTCAATACTCATCTTTTAGGATAAAATTAGTGAAACAACTTCAATCATGAATGGCAACCAATACATGTTATATGTCATAAGTCATCTATTCCTTGAGAATAACAAGAATGGGTAGTTGAGGCTCCAATTCCTTAGTTGGGCTCATATCCACATTCAATGTAACCATATAGGTTACACGTGTAAGAGTTAGCAAGCCTATCAACATTGTATGAACTTCATTAGCCTTAAGGTTTCTATGTTTAATACTCCTTTTTTCTCTAACATCTAAACTTTGGATGTTCCAAATTATGGACATGCTTAAGATTTTCTTTTACAAATCAAATGGTAGTTTCAAATTTTGACTTTGTAGAAAATTCCAACATTTTTGACTTGTACATAATTGATGACTATTATCGTAAACATGCCAAATCCATCAAAATTGAATATTTTACATGTTAAATTCCTTGGCTTGTTCAATGAAAATTATTTCTACTAGGTCTATATATGTTTTATTAGCATGTGCATCTTGTTTATTATCATTTTTAGAACATCATATGTCATCTAAATGTATTCCCCTTTGATTAATTCCTTAGTGAAATTACTCTCCAAATGAGTAAAAAGATTGGGATATTTGATTACCTTCATCGATCCTTTAATAGTTAACACATCCATTGACAAATGTTTTTTAGTAATCATGTATGCTCCCATGGTATGTTTATCGTCATAATTTTTTTCATGGGATAACTTGTACTAGAATATGAAAAATACAAAACCCCCAATCGTATTCATAAACCTTTACCCAACACATATAGGTGATATTACATATATTAGTATCCCTAATATGGTCATGAAATGTTAGTTTTATCATTTTACATCTTTATGCATTTGATAATTAAACACTTGTCCAAAAGTGGGGTGTACTTTATTAGCCTAAATCACTATGGGACTTTAAAAGTGAAATAAGTTCATTCTCCTTAATCATTTCAATCATTTCACCTTGTTTAAAGTTATATCATTATAAAAGCACTATGCAATTATCATGTTTCATTATTAACTACTGTGGATTGTGTCGTTGGCTCAAGTGTTACCACATCCTCAACTAATTGTTCCTTCCAAAACCTGGTTTTTTGGAATTTATTTGAATTTTCAGGGGCAAAAATCATTTAAAAATAAATATTTTCCACATTCTAAATCCAAATCTTACCAAATAAATTCCATTAAATCTTGTTCATGAAGATCTTTCTAACAACACCAAAGGCACATTCCAATTCTTCCGAAATTTTCAGCTATGTTTTAATTTAATTTTAAATGAAGAAATCATTCAATATTCAAAAACTTTTACACCGCAAGTCCAAACACCATGAAACCAAGTTGATGCACCCCTCTTCAAGAAAGATTTCCAAATAGACCAAAAATTTGATTTGAAGCATTCTAATTTAGTGGATTTCATCAATACAAAACAAACAAATTACCTTGTTTCATAGATAGATTAACATAATTCACTATTAATTAAAATATTCCACTACATTAAATAGGTATATATGATGGGTTTATATATATATATACCTTAGGTTATTGTACCCTAGGTTATTTTAAGTTATTCCCATTATTTTTTACTATTTAAAATTATTCCACTTAAGGATATTATTAATTATTATAAGTTATACCAACTTTGGTTATTAGAGGTTTTAAAAAATCATTTAAAACTAATTTAAGTTATTTTAAGTCATTTTACCTTATGTTATTATATGTTGTATTTTAAAAATAGCTTATGGTTATAGCCTACAACAACCTAGGATTACATAGCTTATAATGAAATGTAAATTAACTTTAAATAATGAAAAATAATCTAGGGTGAGTAACTTTAAATATCCAAAAATAACTTAGGATAAATAATTAAAAAATCCCATGTTAGAATATTTAAAATAACATAGGGTGGAATAGCTTAATATAATAAAAAAAATCTTAAGGTGGAAGAGCCAATGATAACATACAGGGTGGAATAACATATAATAGTAAAAACTAGTCTAGGTTAGAATAATTTAAAATAACCTAAAATGGATTAGGGAAGGATAACCTAGTGTGGAATAACTTATAATAACCAGGAAAAACCTAGGTAGAATAACTTAGAATGGATCAACTTATATATATACTATTAAAAAATGATAATCCAATTTTCAATTGACCTTACAAGCTTAGTGAAATGGAGAGGGCTTTAGTTTAAGCCTGAAAAATATTATTATTAAATGTTAGTTTACTACAAATGTTTAATGGTGAAATATGTTTTAATAGAAGTGACGTTAGCCAATAAAGATATTTTTGGCAATTGGACAAAATGTCACATGTGTGGAGAATACCATCCAAGGTATGGATTGAATTTAATTTGGTCATTTTTGCCTTTGCCAAATGTTAGATCAACAATGTTATCACATTTAGTTTGATTTCAAAGGATCACATGTAGCATTTGTGAAAGGTGTTTGATTGATTTAAGGAACATAACTTTAAGTTGCATATTATTAAATGCTGGATTTTTCACACTTGAATGGAATACATGGGACATATGATTTATCTTATTAGATTGGGGGTTCAAATGGCCAAAATTGAAGGCCATCTCATAGGTTTTTTGTCTAAGGGATGTTAATTAATTATGAATTTTATTGGGCATATGTAATCGTTATTGAAAATTCATCAAAGGATTTAACAACATTGTCAAACCATTGATCTAATTAACAAAGGTTGATTAGGATTTCATTTAGAGTGGGCCATAAGCATATACCTTTTACATCACAAATTTGCAATATCACGAAATTTCAATATAATCCGTGTGAAAATCATAAAACAATATGTCCATGCAAAATCCATGGGCTTCAAAGTGTAAAATTGACCAGAAAAAAACATATATTATTTTATATAAATGATGTGCTTTTTTTTGCTTATGATGTATTGATGTAAGTATGTATGATTTACATTTTAATTAAATCCTTGCAATTATCATGATGTAATTTTGCATAAAATTATGTAAATTTTTTGTATTAAACATAAACATTCACATTTGTGATTCAAAAACAATGTTTCATTTGTATGAATATTTAAGATATTGAATACATACAAATATTGTTCGTATTAACCATAACACAAAATTCATGTGATTTTTCGACAAACCAATGAAAACCAGATTTCACACAAATTTTATATGAACCTATGAAGTTTAGTAAGTTTGTGATGTAGGAATTAAAAGTTAGGTTCACATTAACTCCCATTTTGTGACACCCCATATGGGGGCAACTTTTTCAATTACATATGTAATTTATATACCTATTACATACATATTAATAATGAAATAAATAATTAATTAATTATTAGTGATTCATTATTGTTAATGATTAATTAATTAATTAATTACTAAACAATAATGGGTATTAAGTATTAGTTTAAGAAATTAATTATTAATTATCAACTAATTATTAACTTTTATTTAAAAATAATCATTATTGATTAAGTCACATATATAATTAGTAGGTTTTTTTAAAAATGTATGTAACTTGCATACTAAATAATTAACTTAACTTGATTACCTATTTACATACCTACCTACCTACCTATTCATGTACCTAATTACTTAACTATGTTTTTAACCTACATAGCCCACCCATAATGTATGCAAAATGTATATTTGACATGCCCTAAATACAACATAGTTTACAAATATACCTTGATATATTTCAAAACACGTTATAGCAAAAGATACATCTCATTATTTGGGCATTATCACCATCCACACCCTTACTATCATTGGCATAAAAAAAAACCCCAACATAAAACATTTAAGTTATTGCCTTTCCATTTCTTCCTTTGAACATCCTATTTTTCAAGATTTAGATTTTCCTCTTCATTTTGTGGCACACTTAATTTTGTTTGTTGGCTTGGATTTTTTTCCATCTCTTTTTCTTTGATTTCAACTTTATTCACGAAGATTTACAAGTTTCATCATGCATTACTTACTTTTCATTTTAACTAGATTCTTCCATTTTCTATAAGACAAAGTAAACCAGAAAAGGGTGGAGAAACCCAAGTAAATGCTAGTATTACAAAATCTAAATTCTACCTCAAACATTTTAAAATCCTAAAAATGACATCATACTAACATTTACAAAGCATAAAAATAAAATACTTTTCCCTTATCTATTTGTTATAATGCAATAAAATAACACAACAAAAGATATAAAATAATGCAATAAAGATATGCAAATTTGATGTTAATAGGTGCAAATTGTGCAAATTATAAGAAAAATTCCATTAGTGTATGTAGAAATATATTCAAAGCCTTTTTTATAAAAAAAACAAATTGACAAATACAAAATGCAATCTAAAATATAAAATATTTAAACAAATACACAAACAAACAAACATCAACATCCAAACCACATTGTTGATGCACAAACTTATTTACGAGTTCAAGCTAATGAAGAAAATAACCAACAAACAAAGCAAAAAAATGTAAAGTTCAAACTTACCTCAAGGTCAAAGCTTGAAACAACATAGCTTCAAGACAACCATATTTGATACTAATTGAGACCTATGCAAGGCAAGTGAGGGGATGGTTGAACTAATCACGAATAACTAGCAACTCTTGCATAAGTTGAAGAAAGGATCATAATTTTTAATGGTGGGGATATGAAGGATCTTGAGAAGGAGAAATCAAGGGATTCCAACAAACCATAGATGGAAATGAGATGACAATATGTCATTATATGGAATCCTTCCATCTTTCCCAAATTGCAATAAGAAACAAACATTAATTAAATCATTGAGGTGTTAACAAATGTGACTATCTTCTCACATGTTGATATATGTGATTGCTTTCAAGAATTCATGTTCCTATACACCTTCAAGGCAACTTTCATATACACCATTTGATTTCTGGTTATATTATGTCATTTTCAGGGTTGACAATTCAAAGAAAAAAATAAATGTGGAAGACGTTCAATAAGGCCCACCCCATATGTTATTATTTACAAAATACTTATAGGCCAAGACAAAGGTTGGGTTCCCCATGCATGTATAAGGGAAAGGAACAAACTTATAGTGCGGGGTTCATTATCCTTACTTATGTGAAACTAATAAAGTTATTCCATGTCAAATATTTTTCCATACCATCTCGAAGAAACAAAAAATAAATCATTTTAGCCTTTATATCATTAAAAATTATAATGTCATGTATCCAAATGTTTATTTTTTCTTGGACTCAAAGATGTATTGTCCATACTACTTGATGTTAACCACTTTGAAATCCATATAATAACAAAATTAGAGTTTGAATTATCATTATGTGATTTCAAACTTAAAACATGATGTAAGCAATGTTGATTTTAAGTCCATCTTTACTAAGAATTAGTGAATCTTTATAATGATTAGCACATGAAGCTAATGATATCATGCACAACCCATTATGCCAAAATATTATATTATTTCCCTTCTTCTTTTGCCCATGATCAAGATGTCATTATCTCTCCTACTTTCATCAATCAATTCTCATAGGTTTTTGCCCTTCCTTATTTAAAAATTAAAAAAATTCCCATTTCAAATTTTGTAATGGGTGTGAAGAATAGTGGAAAGGACTTGGGTGATATATAAAGAATTAGAGACAACTAGGTAGAGCTTCCTTAAAAGCTTGCGGTTTAAATTTATAATTTGAGTTATTCAACTTAAAATTCTTTTTTTCCATCCCAATTCATGAACAACACATGCATCCCAACTAGTTCTTATAATTTCATCGGGTACTTGATTTGTCAAATTAATGAACATATTCATGTCATGATTATTGTAAGACAAAAATGCAAACACAATAGTGGCCCAAAACTTTGTGGATATTAATAAACTTTGTTTATAAAAAATTTCCAACTTTAAAATCTTCGAGGAGAAAAATATGGAAGTTTTTTAATGAGACCAATAACCAATATATAACAAAGGAAACAAGGGTAGAAATATTATAAATTTAAAAATATTTAAAAATATAATTAAATTTTCTTAATATATAAACCTTTGTGGAAGATCTTAAATGTATGTTCCAATGGTTTAGGGTTACCTACCTTGCCAATGTAGGTTTTGATATATTCATACTTTCACAAAAAGTCAAATTAGATTTTGTATTACAATTCCATATGTTAATAAAGTTGTTTCCTTCATGTCTAATGATAAACACCATATTTCTTATATCTTATTCAAATATGAATAACATTTCATTGCAGTGGTTTAATGGTATCCACATGTGTGCAAATGCAAAGGCCTTCCTTGACCTTTTTTTTGGTTTTGGGTTTGATTCCCATGCATGTTTCATACCTTGGTCACAATCCCAAGGCAAAGGCCATGTTAGGTTTTCAAATACAAATGGAAATATGGTTTTAAAATATAAATTATTAACATGATTAATCTCAAAGTTTACACATAAATTGTCCCTTGCATCTTCTGCAATTTTCATATTTTATTTGACGAAAATATTTCTATAACATGTTCAAATTCATAATCACATGAGCTAAATTATCCTTCACATCATGTAAGCATGTTGCCAAAACATTTTTTTTCATTTTTTTCCAAAAAAAAAACATATTTTCAAAATCTACCATAAGTGCAGTAACCTCCCATAAAATTATTTCTCACCAATCATCACTGTGCAACACAAATTCCATCTTGATCGTATTTGTAGGAGAGTTATGGTTTTTGACTTTCATATTGACATTAGGAAGTAGGTAACCCCCTTTTTATAATTACATTCTCAACTATTCAATTAAAATTGTAATTGGAAATAAATAGCTATAGTTGCAAAATGTTTTTTTGCAATTATGCACTAAAAACATTGCAACTACAAATCAAAAACAATAGTGCAATTGAAAACAATAGCCATGTGTCACCACCACAACAATAAATATTTCATTTGCAAATGACACTTACCATTATAATTGAAGGTTGTTTTCAATTATAACCCAATGGTGGATGAACTTCATCCATTAATATTGCTTGATGTCAACCAATCCCAAGTTGCAAATTTGACTGTGTTGTAACTAAATTGGGCAAAAGGTTTAGCCAATAGTTCAATGACACATGGTGCATCCACAAAGTTGTGATTTCAATTGAGTTACAATCAAAAGGTTGATTGATGTAATTGAAATAAGTTAAAGAATTCTTTTATGGTTATTTGAAAAGAAGTTGAAAAAGTCACATGGGCTTATTACTCTTGTTTAATTTTGACACATGTGAAGTTAATACTCCCCATCTACCTTTGGCCTAGAGTTGAAAGGTTGACTGTAATGTAGTCAAAATTAAGTTGAAAGATAGGTAAATGACAATTGAAGAAAGTTTAAACTTTATTGGAATGAATACAATTGATGAACCATTTGAGTGAAAAAGAAGTTGTAAAATGAAAACATGTGTAGATCTAGTTTTGCACTTATGTAGTTCAAACATCAACTAAAGAAGTTTTTGTTTATAACTTGTTATCAAATTATCAAATTATATATTTGAACATGCACATATAATTGTCTTACCTTGCAATAAGAATGGCAAGAGAATTCAAGCAATCATTAATTTGACAACATTGTGAAAAAGGGACATTAAAATAACAAAGATAAATTAGCATGAGAAACAACTAAAAGATGTAGGAAATGTAATACAATGGCACCAAACATTTATTTAAATACACAACCATCTAGGTCCTTAAAGATAGAATGCATGAAACATAAAGACCTTTTTCTAGATGTACCAGATTTATTGAATTCCCTTTCAACAATATTATGTTCATACGTATGGAAGCAAATTACTTTGCTCCAAAAGGTTCACTCAATGAATGTAAAATAGGAGTCTTTAAATAAATAGAGCTAGCTTATAACTATTCATTAGGGCCAATGGGTGATTAATTTGTTAATTCATGCAATTACACATAAACAAACCTTGACCTTGCCACACCACATATTCATATAATAATCATGAGGTTAGTGTTTTTTAATAGAAGTTCCATGAAAACCAAATCAATATACTAAATCCAACTTAAGTTTCATGAAGTCCTAAACATGCGACTTGCCCATATATCTAACATTTGATCAAAATTTGAATTATGATTAGTGGTATTTTTGTTTTTCAAATTTGCATACTTATAAACAAAACCCAAACAAAAATTTTCTTTCCAAATGAATGGAAATTCTTACAAGCATAACATGGAAGACAATATGGGATGGAAAATACTTGGTAATTCCATCACTTAAGGCTTCATAACCATGTTCAAGCTCCTCATGTTCATGTCCATCCACCCTTGATACCTATATCATGCAATAACAATCCAAAGTCACATAGTTTAATGTTGATTCATTTTGTTGTTAATTCAATGGTCACATCACCTATGAATGGGATTAGAAAAAAGCTATGTTTTGTTAGCGACAATTGATGAATCAACATATTTCTTATAGTAGATTGTTCAACATAATGACATTGGGGACTACAAGGCTATAATGAACTTTGTTTCACAAGCATTAGAAACATGTTTGCAATAGGTACATGTTTGGTGATCAAATTAATCAACCATTGCCAAATATACCTACAAGTCTCCTATAGCTTGTTCTCCAAGCTTTTCCCAATTGGGGAATTCTTCAAAAATATATTCAATAAACATCCCAACCTACCACCAACCACATTTGTTGACTATTTAATCCAAAATCAATTGTATTTCAACCCAAAAGAGAATCAAGCTACCATCACATGTTGGAAATGCTTATCATAATCAAATAATAGGATAAAGGCCCGCAAATAAATTGTCAAGGCTACTATTCCAAGCTACATGAATATTTGAACATACATGACAATAGTTCAACATTAATCTCACACTTCATTGTGTCATAGCAAAAGTCTATAGAGGTTTCAAACCAAATATTTGCAACGTCCAAATTATCAATTAGAATGGTTGCAATTGATTAACTCATGAACACACCAATCTCCAACTTGATTGTGCCATAGGATGATTACATTACAATGTTTTATCATGTAAGCAATGTTGTCACAAATACTAATGAAACAAAGTTAACCAACATTCATTTCCTTGACAATGTTTGGAGAATAGAAATCAACTATAGTTCATTCATTAGCAAACACATGTGCTCAACAACTCACACCATGCACATGAATATCAATTAACAATTCCACAATTCACACCCAATGCAAACATTCAAATTTTAAATCCATTAAACAAAATTAATGTTTGCTTTAAGTATTGATACACACAAAACAATCAAACAAAAGCTCAAAATTACATTTCATATGCAATTGAACTTCTATACCCATCATTTGTTATAAAACATTTAAAGTTGTGAACTTTACAATTTATTATAAGTATTAATAGGATATTTCATTTGGTGATTCATGTACTTTAAGTTATTTATCATGTAGATTAATGTCATTACACAAAACAAATCAATTGCAAATGCAACAACACATGATTTACAATTCTTTTAAACACACAAACCATAAACACAAGTATCACATGGATAATATCCATAATTAAATATGTAGATTCTTGATAAACTATGTACAAATTGAATAATCTCCATACATATTAGTAGGATTAATGTATTTTATTGTATGCTTCAATTTTACACCAAGATTAACACTATGAAGGACAATCATAATATGTTTTACTATTCAATTTATCTTTTACAATGTACAACTTGACCATAATAAACACAATTAAACTTGTCACCCCACCCATGACAAGTTGTTTTACACATCACAAGTCATTAGTGAAATTGTTTTATTTGGGCTACTCCCCAAGTATATGTTAGATGTGAGATCCTTTATCTATCAAAACTTCCAATTGAACCATTAGCTTGTGAGAGATTTTTTGGTAACAAAAACTTGCACAAAGTTGCCCTCCAAGATGCAAGCATGATTTACATGTAATGCTTTATACCATATCACTATATCCATTTAGGTCTTCCACAAGAATGTGACTTCTATGAAGTTATATATGTAGTTTTCAATCAAATGTTGTAAGTTGAGAACATAACATATTAATGTACACACGTTGCAAGTTGAACAAAGAGCATCTTATCACAGAAGCATACTATCATGCAAGTTCATCATGTAATCAAAGCATTGTCCTTTCAAGGATGGTACATTCACCATTTTGAAAATAACACAATGAGTATATCTACCATCCAATCCATTTTGATGATCAATGCCATGTATAATGGGTCTCACAATTTTCCCACGTAGTAACACGTTGCATTGATGATTACAATACTTTTCATTTGATTAATCTTGTCACAATGTTGGGGAATTTAGTATATCATGAGAAGCATTCAGATGTTCCAACCATTGGCTAAACTCCATAAGTCTTGTTGTTTTTCATATTTTGATAATTTCTTACAAATATGTATGAGATTGTAAAAGAAAACTCCACAATACTTTGAAGGCCAAAGATGAAAATTCATATTGTAATCATAACCTTATGAGTGTTGTTCACAAAGTGTCAAATCATTACCTTCATCATCAATAGCAGTAATGAACTATAGGATTCCCCCACTCCCCCATTACTTTCCTTAGTTCCTTAAAGTGGGTGTAGACAAATATGTAATAATTTGCCAAAGGTTTTGGGCAAAACCATATATCAAAACATCTTTGTCATGAGTTTTTCATCTTGATGTTTACACCATAATTTTCAAATTGACTTACAATCATAAGAGATTACGTATCTATGAAATTATAGAAACACTTCCACAAAAATTTGAGGTAACATGACAATGAATGCAGTCATAACCTTATGAGAGTCGCTCACAAAGGACATATGGTCGCCTTCACTAGGAATAGTAGTGAATGAGGTGCCATCACTAACCATTAACTTCATCGGCTCTTAATAGAAGGTGTAGAAAAATAAATAATAACGAACCCCAATTTGTTAGACAAATGATTTTACAAAATCTACATCCCAAGTTTCCAAAAGCAATGGGAAAACTCAATCATGATGTTAGTTAGCACCCAAGAAACATAGCTCAAGAAACTACACATGAATTATGTAAGACTCCTTCATGCTTGGATGTTGTATGTCATCATGGTCTTGTTATCCCTCCATCAAGAATGTTTGCATTGACCTTGATTAGTTGTGCAACAAATGTAGAATGATTAATAATACCAAAATTGCATGCTTGCTAGATGTCAAACCAAATGAGCTATTTTGTGCAAGACCTATATATTTATTAGCAATATCTACTCATAAGATAAGTAAAATTTAAATGGATCCCAAAGCTTGAATGAGATTGGTTTGTCATGCCACTATTTGACACAAAAACCATATTGCTCTTTTGATTGCCATAAAATTTGTTTAGGCAATTAAAAAAATATTTTTCAATCTCTAGACATGCCAATTCACTAGCAAAACAAACCAATCAATAAGATCTATTTTTGACGTTCGCATTGGAAACAAAAGTTAAATCAAAGATCCATTGAAGAGTGTGCACGACATAGAACTACCAAACATAAGACAAAGACCATGACAACAACAAATGACCTTCATGTTTGACATGCACATATTCCTTCATTGTATGATTTTCAAAAAGGATTTGGGAAGACCAAGCATGTGTGATTTTCCAAGAAAATGGAGTGGAAACCTTTAACCAAGTCAACACTTCTTTTGTTGTAGATTTGTGTGATTCATTCTTGTTCATTTTTCTATGACTATTGTGGTTTGTTTGTTTATGAATCTTTTGATCATTTGAAATCTTTTTAGAGGTGTGATTATTTACACATGGAAGAAAAGGGTTTTCTTTGAGATTTGGAATTCTAGAACACCATCCATTTTCAATTGGTTGTGAACATATCTTTACAAGGAATTCAAACATGGCGATGGATGTTTGCCATGCAAAAGACACAATGAAGGATAACCAACCACAATTGAGGAAGAGAATCCAAACTAAGGAGATTATTATTTTCTAATGAAGAAAAAAAACCACGCCATAACAAAAAATGTAATTCACAAGATAGGTTGCAAGAGTGAAGGAAGAGGAAAAAATAATGAATTAACATAACCCATTCCTTGCAACCCATGATACCTTCTTACTAACTTTGGGTTGTTGAAAAGGACGATGAAGTTGTAGTGATATGTTTTGTCCCATTTGGTCAACAAGTTGTCCAAAATAGGCCTTGAAGTTTGATGGTAGAAATGTTATTGTAATCATTGCCACACCTCAATAACTTATTTTCCACCCCCTTCCCCACTTTTTTTCTTTCATTCTCATTCCTTTTTTTCTTTCCATTCCTTGCTTATTGTAAACCTACATTTGCATCCAACAAACGTAGTACTAAACCATTTATTCACAAATTTTTCCTACAAAATCTAAAACAAAAAAGTGGCTTGCACAATCTTTCACACTGATGCAAGCTATAAAGGACTTGAAATTAACGTTTGATGATATGCATTGCACTAAGTTGCATGACATTTTTTGCCTTGTATCTTATTTATGTGCATTTACACATTTGTGAAAAACACTTTTGATGCATCTTCTACTGTTACAATGCTTAAAAACATGTCCAAGGTGTTGTGGCATAACCTGCTTGTCTTCATCAAACTCCCCATCCCATCAATTATAAATTTTACCCAAATAACCCAAGACAAATTGAGGCGCTTAAAAATCTAACATTTTTATACTTCACAAACTTTTTATTTTTTTATTTCAGCTTATTTCATTTTTGGAAGTGAGTACCATAAATTTATAATTATTGTTTGACATTGAATAAAATTTCCAAATATTCACATTGAAAAAATAAAAATAAGAATGGGGTGGCATGCTCAAATTTATTGACATTTGAATTAGACCAACCTTAAACATCAATCTTGCAATCCTTGCCACTAAATTACCAACTTAAACATGAATACATATGTTGTACCTTGTATATTTATTTTAGATTTTCTAAAATTTTAAGTATTAAACTAGTGTTTCCACACCCATAATTAATTCAATAGTTGACATGTATTTCAAAACAAAATGTCTTTCAATGGCATGGATGGGATATCCTAAGCTAACCACGTTCACATTGATGTCCATTCATTCACCTTTGTTGAATGCCCATTGTTGTTCATGTGGCATGCCATGAAACATCCCCATCAAATGTAGCCAAACTTTACACTCATATACTATATGTTTGAAATTACATATAAGCATATAGATCCCACAAATATTTTGCTTGGTAAACTTTGTAGATATAATCTAAATGCAACTAGTACCATAAAAAGCAAGCTACTTGGACAAATGTATTTATTATAGCATAATGCATATTTGCTTTAGTGATGTTGATTTGAGAAGGATTGGAACCAATGGGGTGATATCCATGAAATAACATTTTTCTTTCAACTTATTTAAATGTTTAAAACAAATCCTCATTACAAATATAAAATAAAATAACAATATTTTGGAATAATTTTTGGATTGAAGTATTTTATTAGTTATGTGTGGGCCCAACTTGGGCAAATATGGCCTTTTAGAAAAAATGGATCAATCAAATTTTAACATGCAAAATCATTGCAAACTCAAAGCCGCCTATCAATATACATATTTGCCATTTATATGGCTGCAATCTAGTAACAATAGTGGTGAGTTTATGACTTTATTATTAACATCAACATGGGTATGTTAGGATGGAAACCATCATATGCCAATGCAAATGCCACACTTCAATTGAAAAGATATTTAAGCAAGTTTGTTTTGCAAATAAATTCAACTTTTGCATGAAAGTTTAAATACGTAAATAGTACATGTATAGTTGCATGAAGGCAACTATACATAATACCCATTCCCTTGCACATCAATTGAAGCTATCTAATAAAGATCAATGCCATAATCCAATCTAATGTCCCTATGTATTCCATATTTATGTGTGTAGCATTTGTTGATTGCAAGGCACAATATTGACATTGAATACGGTTTTACCAAATCAAGCCCAAGCAAGTAACGTACCCAACATAGTCCATGAAAATGAACAAGCAAAGGAATATGGTGATCGCACACATAATATATTGTCACAAAACTAGCATTTTGGCAATTTCTACCGAATTAATAATTTAAAATTCATTTTAATTTTTCAAAATTTTGCTTGTTAATGTTAAGTACAAGAGGTGCACATGTTATTCATGATGTACAATGGTAGACATGTTATTTACAACATACATGTAATGGGAGACCAGTAGCAGGGACAATCCTTTGCTTGAAGCAGGTCAATCCCCAACCAACCCTAATGTGGACCCCAAGTCCTCTCAGGTGGACATATGGGACTTATACAATCATGAAATCCTATGATTAGCTTTGTATGCATCAAAGATGTTGTAAGTATATTAGACATTATCTACTTCCTTTATGAAATGTGAAACTTTACAACAAAGGTGCATGAGAAAAAAATAGGTGGGTAAGTTATATGAAGTTCCTATTAACATTCACACTTTTGATCTTCAAAAGGTGTGTTTTGTATGCAAGAAATGAAATAACTACACAACACACAAGAATTGCTCAAGCAAAAAGTTTCGATGTTGTTTGGTAATCAAATTATTGGTGTTGAAGTAAATCTCTTTTTGTAAAAATGCTATACATGAAGTTCTTAATTGAGTAGAATTTGGGAAGGGGGTGGGGGGATGGGTATTTGAAGATTCTATAACAAAATTGTATGACACAATCCTCAATTATAAGAAGAGTCATGAATGTTGTTCTATACAGAAAGTTCCACCCATGACATGAAAGGTATTCCCTCATGATCCTAATATTTTTTGAAGATGGAAGACTTATGAAATACAATGTTTGGGAAAATACACATGTGTTCTATGCAAGAAAATCGCTTATCTATGCCCATATTCTTCATCAAATGAAGCATTGCCATAATAGGATCTTGCAAATCTTCTGAATTGATACTCAGTTTCATTAAACCATACTCAAATTTGTTTACTTTCTAGTTACACTCCAAGTGGGGATGAAACATGGATTAGAAGGTCAAACTAGGGTCCAAATACAAGAGGACTTTACAGAACACTCTAATATTGGGAGGTTAACCAGAGTTGCCCCAGTTGACAACCAGTTCTTGTTTTGGTTATAAGTTAGTGCAATTGACCAAAACTAAAATTTTGAATCCCAACCTGAACTTGAAGTGTATCTAGAGAAGTAGTTTGTTGGCCTTGCCTACCAAGGCAAGGATATTGTGTTTAGATTCATTATAGAGTATAGTAGCTTAAGAGATTTTGACCCCAAGGTAATAGGGTCTCTTTTCATATGAGGATTTTTGAAAGATGATGTTTTGGCTTGTGTTGAAACTTGAGATTAGTTATAGAGTTATAATATCTTGAAGGATTTTGGTTTCTTTTGGAGGATTTTTTGAAAATTAAATTTTTGCATGGTGAAATATTTGAGTTTTTCCATAATCTTCTTTTGCCTTGAGATACTTTTTATTGTAAATGGCAAGGCCACAGTGTGACACACCACTTGTTGCACTTTGTATCTCATACTAGTGTATCCTATCCTACCCAAACCAAGATAAGTAAGTGTCCAGCCCAAATTGGAATTGGGATAGCCTAAATCAGCCCTAAATCAACTTTCAGCTTTAAAAATAACCTTATTCACCCCACATTCATAACCTTATCAGTGTCAAAATAACCTTTGTGAGTATTGATGGATTTTAATTATGCCTAAACAACTTTAATGTGACTTTAATCATTCCTAAAAGTCTTAACAAAATAATACTAATTAATTGATAATTGAGTGAAAACTGTCAAAATCATTTATCAAATAACCAACAACTTGTGGTTTTTCCCAATGTTGGGCAGGTATTACAAATTGCACCAAATACCTATCGGGTATCAGAGTTGATAATCATGGTTATCAAAAAAATTCAAATACCCAATTCTGATGTAGAATCATGGATATCAAAAAATGAAATACCCGTCTCTTATATAAGCATGGTTCTCAAGTGGGTTTTTTTTTAAAAAAAAAAAGCCAAATCACCACCCAAAACTACCAATTCTTTGCCAGTCCTTTTTTGAAATAACAGAGCCAGAGGTTCTTTGACATTGATTTGCCCACAAATACCCAGAACCGGTGGGTCTTTGATTTTTTTTTCCCCCCCCCAAATATCTGAACCTAGCAGTTCTTTGATTCCAATTTTTTTCAAGTGCCCGAAACTGGCAGTAATAAAAAAAAAAGTCCAATACCCACCAAACACTGGTTTTTTCCTTAGCAAATGTTTTTGCCAAGAGGGGATTTTTTGAAAAAGAAGGCAAAATGGGTGTTTTTTTTTGGGTCTTATATTTGCCAAATTTCAAAAAAAAATCTTAAAAAGTTTGCCAGATTTTTTTCTGTATTAAGTTCCAGCAGGTAGTATACAAATATAGAAGAATGCTTAAATATTTTTTATTTTCATAGTTTGTTTATAGCCAGATTTTACCAGACCGTCTTATGGATGATTGCCATTTCAGTAACCTCACAAAATTAGGCAAAAAGAAGATAAAAAAGGGCACTGCCATATTAAGCAGAAAAACAAATGATAGATTTGAACTTAGAGACCCTAATTTACACAAATCATGGAATATTTGTAATATTTAGAAATAATTTTAAATGGATTTTAGATGTATATTTGTAGATGAGAGACAATCCTCTAGGGGGTTTATTTATGGATTTAGATTTAGATTTTTTTACCGTGGTACCAACGTGGGTGCTAGTTCACCCAAGGCCTAGTCTAGTGTAGATGCTGGTTCACCCTGGCCCTATTCCCAGGCCACAGTCAGCAGCAGAAGTCAGGACATACCAATGGGTAGGGTTTAGGGTTTAGGGTTTAACCCTAACTAGTGAAAAAACTAAATGCTATTTAGGAGCCAGCCTTCTTCCTATCCACAGGAAATCAGTTCAGGCCATTAGAAGCCTGCCACATCACAAGATGTTCAGTGACACTTGGCACTCCTGGGTGATGGCATGAGTCACTCCTCCTACATGACTCACTCCTCATATATGGATGGATGTGAAGTGAAGTCATCCATCCATAAACAACAAAGGGGTGTGTCACACTGTGGCCTTGCCCTTTGCAATTTAAAAAAGTAAAATATCTTAAGGCAAAAGAAGAAGAATTTATGGAAAAACTCAAATATTTCACCATGCAAAAAATTATAATCTTCAAAAAATCCTCTAAAAGAAACCAAAAATCCTTCAAGATATTATAACTCTATAACTAATCTCAATTTTCAACACAAGCCAAAATACCATCTTTCAAAAATCCTCATATAAAAAAATAGACCTATTATTTATTTATTTATTACCTAGGGGGCCAAAATCCCTTAAGCTACTATTATTACACTCTATAATGAATCTAAACACAATATCCTTGCCTCGGTAAGCAAGGCCAAATAAACAAACCCCTCATGGATTGTCTCTCATCCATAAAAACCCAACTTTACAAATAAACTGAGGATATTTTCTCATCCTCTTGTCCCACACACAAGCCTTTGAAGTGGGTGCCTACCTATTTTTGAGAACACCAGTTTGGTCCATTGAACAAATTGTTTTCATATGCTTTTCAATAATTCATCATTATTTATGTCAATGTCAAATTTAATTTAAATTAATATACATTTATTTCATGGATATGAAAAAACACTTATAAATTTGTTTTTTCATATTCATGTCGGTGGATAGGGCAAAAGAGTGAGGTAGTTATAAAATGGAGATAGTTATTAGGAAAGGTGGGAGATAGTTATTAAGAAAGTTAATAGGAAAAAGAAAAAAAGTTATTAAGAAAGAAATGAAGAAGTTAGGTTTGAAAATGAGATAGTGATTTTAAAAATTGTCTTTGGAATGGTTCATGGATGAAAAAAAAAATACAAAAGTCAAATTTTAAAATCATCCTTCCGTAAATTTGGTTACCTATTGGAACTTAATATAGAACTAGGAAATTTTTTATTTTTTGAAAATGATCATTGGGTACTAAAACCCCAAAAGTTTAATATTTTAGTCATTTTGAAAAAAAGAATCATCAAGGAATAGTCACCAAGGGAAAATAATAGTATAATAATAATAATAATAATAATAATAAATAGTGGTGTAATGATGACTTTATCCCTACACCTTATGGCAAATTTATAGATTCATGAAGATAGTGAACATTCCGAAATTTAAAGTCTACTAGAGGGCACCTTAGTAACCCTCCTAGCCTAGAAAAGAGGAGGGATATTATATATTACGGCCACTCCTTACAAGAGGTAGGGATCTTACACCTATTGTAATTACACTTACTCCTAGGTGTAAGATCCCTCTTGCTCTTAAGGAGTACATTGACGAACCCTCCCCCCTCATAGGTACTCCTCATGATCTATATATGTTTAGTTTCACCTCGTGCTTTATGATGAACTAAAGTCCATGGGTGGGGGGGGGGACATCCCCAACACATGGGGCCAGACTTGGCTACCACCTTGTCGTAGGCCCCCTTATTGTGAGACGCCCCGCACCTTGGGGCTTTATCAAAAACATTTTTTTGGTTCTCATTATTCATCTATGCCACTTAACTCACATACCACTACAGAAAATGGTGGATGATTCTGCCAGGTTCACCTTTTCTAGTGACCACTTCTGTGGCATAATTGGCCACTAATAGTGCATTCCACTAGAATAAAGAAACATATTTGCCCAAGGGTATATGTTAACATGGGTCCACTCATTGAATGCAAGGCTCTCATTTTCAAAAAATAAATAGTCCGTCACAAATTCCCTATTTTAAAAAAAAACTCCAAAAATGAAAAAAATTGCAAAACATTGTCACAATTGCCTACAATATGAAAGGGTGGTTCAGATTTTATACTTTCATATTTTGGATATCATCAATTTTGGCTAGATATATTTATGGACTATTGTCACTCGAGCAACATCACAAAATTGAAAATAAACAAATAAATAGTGTTATAACATTCCTAACCCAATTTCCATCATAGTAGTCACCTTGTGGTCTTGCAAGCACTGGTCTTGTTGGTTGTGTGCAAGGGGGAAAAACTTTGAATACAAAATAAACTTTGTGCATCAGATTAAGGTTTAGATGATTCTCAATTTTGAGTTTCAATTGGGAATCAATTTTGGGTGATAGTTAGACACCTAGCTCTACTTTTAAAATTTGAGTCAATTCATTTTGTAATCAAACAACTAACCATGTTACATGGTTCCATCATCAATTTAGTAATCAAAATTTTGTTCACCATTATAAGAATTCCCAAATCACTTTGACAAGGAACGAAGTTATTCTCATTATATTCACATCTTTAGCAAGTTCACAACACATTTCCTTGTACAATTTATTGAAAGAAAATGGAATATTTCAAGATGGTATTTACTTTGGGATAGGTAAATCACTTGATCTTGTTGAACATTGAAGATTTGAATGTTGACTTAAACACAGTTGAATTGTTTCTAAAGCCATTATCCTTTTTTTGATATATTGCTCATATTTAATTTTGTAAAATCAAATCATTGTACATTGAAATAATATCAATAACATATAATTTATGATCACAAAGTAAGAATCATGATCTATTTTGAAGTGTACACTATGATCAACATAAAATTCCCAAGGTTAATCAATTAATGAATAAAATTCATTCGCATGATTCCATATATAAAGATTACATCTCATAGCTAATGTTCTTTTGGTGTCAAGTTTCACACTTGCTCATCCTAGAAAAATTGCATGCAAATTATACAATGGAAAAAGGTGAAAAAGGGGTCCAATTGGCAACAATCAATGCTTATGAAAATTTTGTCACATTTGTTAGGGCATAATTATGTTCCCATTAGCATGTGCATATAAAAGTGGGGTTTTGACTATTAGGTGCCCTTTTTGATCTAAGTCATTGTCTTGCTCTTTTAGCATTCAGTCATGTCCACCATTATTTTTTTTGTTGTGTATTTGTGTACATTAAGTTGTTATTACAAAGATTTGCAAAGGGTGGGGTGGGGGGTTGGGATTGTGAAGGTACGAAGTTCATATGCAATTTAAGAAACATTGAAGATTTTTCAATTTGAAGTTTAATTAACAATGATATTATGCAATGAAAATCTAATTGTCATTGTGAAGAATTTGGTTCACAAAATATACAAAACAATTCTAACCTTTCTCTTAAATTTTTGACATTTTGACATTGTAATTTTTTTACACATTCAAACAAATTTGTGTTTTGTATGTTAGTACCATGGTTGTTTCCCTAAGTTTTCTCAAGGATGTCATTGTCATTGTTTGCAAACATGAGAGGATTTGGAAAGTGAACATGTTGCCATATAACTAAAGAAGACGAGTGAATGGGAAATTAGTCATGTGTACCAAGGTGTTTGGGCTTCTCACTTTTGTTGGTCAAAACCTATACAAATGGCAAATGGGTGGTTGAAAATGGTGCATTACAAAATGTGCACTAAGATTGAAGGTTTAAGGAAAAGCTTCTTGTTTTAAAGTTTGATTCATTGATCAAGCATTCATGCTGGAGGAAGGTGAAAAAACAATGTTTAGACATGTTGTAGGTGCCTATTACTTAAACTTTGATGATGCCAATGTGAACAATGAGAAATATTTATGGGTTTATCAAGGAGGACAACATTGTAAAACAAGTGTAGGGAATTGAAATTGAACTAAGAAGAAGAAGAAGAAAAAGAAGTATGTGCAATTTTTAGCCATTTGGCATTTGTTTTGTTTGGAATATCTAATCATTGATTTTGAAATTGTGCATGGTTTATTTTTGTGTCCTTTTAAAAGTTTTCTATATACCTTAAGTTTTATTTGCAAACTTCAAATTGAATGGATCAATTGTCCTTTTTGCTAATTATTGTTTTGAATGAGTTGAATGTAAGCATAGTCATTTTATGGATGTACCGCATTTTTTGATGTGTTGTATCATGGTGACATTGATGGTGTTCAACATGCACTACAATTATCAACAAAAAACTACCACTATTATTTTTCATGTTTCCAAGTCATTCAGTTTTTTTGTCTTATATATGTCCACCTTCCATTATATTCCTAAAGGGAAACATTTGAGGTTCAACTCCCTATAAAGTCCTTGGATTAAAGTGGTAAATATTGTAATAGATTAACAACATAGTCACCATTTGCATTTATAATTAAATGTAAGTAGTTGCAAAAAATTTAGAACATGATTTTTCATTTATATTCGCAACTTACATATGTGGCAAAGAAAGTTGCAACATGTCCCAAAGGGTATCTACCACTTGGATAACCAATTCATTAATGACAAGAAATTGAATTTTTTTCCATGCCATCTAAGAAATAATTAACCCACCCATAACTATATTCTTTTATATATAAAAACAACTTTTTAATGTCAATGCATACAATATTTGTAATCAAATTCCATAAAACATTAATTTGTATGAATACCCATTTGACACACTTCAAACTCCTCAATTATAACAAATTTGAAAATTGTATTAATATATTTTTTGGAACAAAGGAATCCATATCTTCCACTAATCAACATTTTCAATGGTTGTTGTTACCACCAAATGATCTTAATATCTTATCACAAACTTGTTTACATTATATATTCACCTTGCACATATGTTAGGTAATATAATTATTTGTGTCTAAATAGGGTGAAAGCAAGATAAGTAAATAAAAAAGGTAGCAAGCTAAGCAACATACTGCAAACTAACTTGGTAGCACCCAAAATGGAATAAGATGGGATGTACCAAATCAAGCTCCAACAAGCTAAACCTTTTGGCAAACCAATGATTAACCAAATCAATAGTGACAATTTAGTTATAGGTAATTAAAGTTTCATGTTAAAAACTTGATAATGGTTGTAATCTTACACAAAGAGTTTAAATAACACATATGATAACTCTTTAAGGGTTCACTTTTGGACATGTACAAGATTTAGAGTTCCACTTTTGTAACACAAATCGTAGCAATGTAACTACAATATGCGTGCATGTGTTTGCGCACGTGTTGGTTGTTCTTACAAGTCATGACTCATGAGAGTAGATATGTAACATTTGTATGTGTGGTACCAAGGGACAAAGGTGCTTGCGAAGTTACAATGTGGTATTGAAATAAAACAAAGTGACCATAAAGGGTGTTTGATAGACCAAATTTTTAATTAATCATGTACATGGTACTTAAGTTGATGATAGGATAGGATAAATAATCCATAGACGTATTATTGCAACTAATGAATGTGCAAAAAAATATAACTAACAGCATCCAATTGCAACTAGTTAAATATTGTAAGTTGCAATAAATTAAAGTGTAAGTAGGAGGTTAATAAGAACCCAGGTCTTATTATATGGAAAATATTAAAATTCAGATCCAACAAATACTAAGAGGATTGATCAATTATGTGTTTCCATGCTAGACATAATGGTTTATGGCCATCTATATGTATCAATTTGACAACCAATTTTGTTCAAGGACATTTGTTTATGGAAAACGATTGTGATAATTTATGTCATGAACGTACATATCAAGAAACTCATAATGTTGCTTTTAGTCAAATCCATGGCCTTGAAAAAAATAAAATTGATGTGAATATTGAACTATGCATGGGGATGTGTCCAACTTATACTTGATCAAACATATCACTTTCATTGATTGTGGTGTTACAAATTGTATAACAAGCTTGAGCAACACTAGCCTCCCTACATAAATTGCCATCACAATTAATTGAACAATGAAGTTGCTTGAATTAGTATATCTCAACCAATAATTATTGGTTTTGAATTTAGTTTTGAATGCTTATATAATTAATTGACTCATTAACAACAAAATTTTCATCATTATGGAAATGGAAAATCAAATTTCAATTCGTTTTTGAGGCAAAAACTAACAAAGGAAACACAATGGCACCTTTCTTTGAAAATTAAAACTATTGTTGTCGTTAAGAAAAAAAAGTGTATTGTAATGGTTGAAAAGAGAAGATTCTTTGATTTCTTATTTTAGTGCAACATTAGATATTAATGAAAAACTCCTTGAGATGAGTCATAGGGAGCAAATTTCCCTTGTAAAGTTCTGGAATTTATAAGATTTGTCTCATTTGAAGCTATAAGACAAAGGGGAGATGACATATGTTCAATGCTCAATATCATTGAAAATATCACAATGAAATATTTCCATTTCATGTTTCAAATTCAATGGATGTTTGGTAGATTCATTTTGCAATTTAAAACTTTTCAAATTTCAAATGGAAACATTATTATGTAGTTGAGTGCTTGTTGTAGGTTGCAAAATTTTACCAGAAACAACAATTGGTCTTTATATTACAGGAAAATGCATTGTGCTAGAATTGTCAAAAAATAAATTCAAAAACATTAAAAATGTGTCTTATGTTTGAAGTTCGACAAAAACATATATTGATGAATCCATCGTTTGAGTTTGTGTCCAAATTTGAATTTAACACTAATCCATTTTCATTGAAATCTACTATACAAATTTGGAAAGTAGCTAAATGTGTGCCACTAAATGTGTGTTTTTGTGCAACTTTCTAGCTTTTAAAGGTGGTGAAATAAGGTTGTTATTGATGATGTTCAAAATGGAAGGATATACAAATTAATTGGTGTTGCTGAAGATCCTTATGCAAACTTTAACACTCGTCATATTTTTTTAACATGATAGTTGGGATGTATGTGTTTTTCACAAGTGCTGTAAGTAGCTAAAAAAATTCTTTGTAGCCATGGTGGCAAAGTTTGCTGATAAAGGGCTCCCCTTCTCCCAAGCAACATGCACTTGAAAAAAAACATGAATATTTATCGCAAAGGATTTGAAATGAATGAATGAACCAGTTCCTACATGATTGGCCACCACGTTTGGGCAAGTGTGGTCTATACATAGAACATCTTTGTCCCCTATTAGAGACCTACCAATGTGGGTGTTAATTGCCCAAATTATTTGGGGTCAACTTTTATTTCATAACATGATCAAAGCAATTTTAAAAAATAGATGGCTAATTTGATGGCTAGATATTGGATTGAGTTGTTGTGATTTTGCCAAGCGTCATAGTAGTTTTAGATCTCAAACCATTAAAAAGTCCACAACTCTAGCACCCATCTAGCACCTACATGGTAAATTTATACACATAAAATTCTTATTTGACTAGACCATGAATCTAAATATTCATTGAGACTCTAGGATTGATTCCAAAATATTTTCATCCATGTTGTGAAATTCTAACAAAATTATTGAGTTTCATATGAGACATAGAATTTCAACATCCATGTTAACAACTTCATAAATATTGTGATTTTTACGCTTAAAATTCATTTCATCCTTATGGTAGATTTTGTGAACATGAATTCATCTATGTGGTACGATTATATAATGTCATAAATTTCATAGACATGTTAATTTACGATCAATGTGATTTTGAAGTTTTATTTCATCCATTAAATTCATCACTCATTTCATCCAATGATAGCTTTGTGATTTATTTTGTGCATCTTCATATTTTATGCATATGGCCAATTTACATATGTGATAAATCTCATTCCAATGGATATGATTTCATTTAATGCATAATTGAAAGTAATGCCATTGAAAATTCCATCCTAAACATTTA
>Ga0116227_10005404_pt1 | contig 26917 bp, 30 predicted proteins | sample S1TSphgellanicum_FD_89693 | JGI IMG/M metagenome (GOLD analysis project Ga0116227, IMG submission 89693) | Host-associated microbial communities from peat moss isolated from Minnesota, USA - S1T2_Fb - Sphagnum magellanicum MG | ecosystem: Host-associated > Plants > Peat moss > Unclassified...
CCTGGTGATAAGCTTAGGAGTTTGTGATGAAGGAGGTTGTGGGAGGAGGTAGTCTGCTCTGCTTTAGTTTGCTCGGATTGAACTGAAATGGTGAAAGGGAAGACAAATGTTCGCTTGAATTTCGTCAGCCCGAAGACAGGGACGCAAGAATGTGAAGCTTCTCTGCAAGAAGCGGCAGCTGCCATGGCTGCTGCGCGACCTCCTCTCTCGGCTCTTTCTGCAGGAGCTCGTAACATCCTTGCTAGTATCTCAAATGCGCCGTCGAGCTCAACAAATGCACAACCGAAAGACGGCGAGAAGCTGCTGCTGAGTCCTGAGATAAAGAGTTCTGTTACCCGGTCAGCAGGAGCCTCTGCAACAACTAGCCATGAGGAGGAGGAGGAGAAGAAGTATCCACATTTGGAAAATAGCTCCACGATCAGCAACAACAATGTGAAGGAGCACACAACTCCCGACGCAAGCCGTCGCACCCCAGACCCATTTCTCACCTCTACTGCCGCCATCCCCAAACCCAGCACACAACAAAGAAGAAGAGCTAGCTGGGTGCCCACTCCACCCAAAGCTGCTGCGAAAAACGTTGAAGCAGCTCCGCGTCGCTCGAGCTTTGCAGGTAAAAGAAAATCTAAGCTTACTCCAACTTTTCCTCTTGATTTCTAGACACTCTTCGACTCCTCCTTTCTCGCAGCTTGATGTAAAGAAATAAAGTCCTTCCAGACATACCCATCTTCTCAAGGCGTTGGAAAAACACTTGGGGCGCAGGTACACTTCGCCACAGTGCAGTTGCTAGAGCTTTGTCGAGCAGTTTTGGAGGAGGAGGGGGCATGGGGGAGGAGTCCATGACTTCTTCTACCAGCACTTCAGATTTCAGTGATCCAGAGAGTATACACAGCAGCAGCTTGTCACAAGCAACAACAAGATCAACGCACAAAAGAAGAGCAACCAAACAACACAAAAAAATCCGTAACAACAAGAGCAGCACAAGAGTTTCTTCCGGGAGTTCTTAATGCAGCAGCAGCTAGAGAATTCCAGAAAACACCAAGCCGAGCTCTCAAGCCCTGGAGGAATGGACCTTTTGGCACTACTGCTGCTGCAACTAGTAGTAGTTCTACTCCAGGTAACATACGGAGCATGGCAGCAGGCATGCCGAGAGGTTCTGGATTGCTCCACCAGCAGCAGCAGCAACTCAGCAATTTGAGCCAGAATTCCAGAGATATGGACTTTGAGCTTGAAGAAGATCCTTGCTTTTGGAATGACCACAATGTTCAGGTGCACTTTAGCCATTTTCCTCCTTCAGATTTTTCTGGATTTCTTGCACATTTTGAGAAGCTTGAGAGAAGCTTGGAGAAACATTTCTATATGCAGTGAGCTTCAGAGTACACAAACACAGTGGTTTTTGGGATGTTGTTCTTCTGCAATTGGAGCTGGCATCTGATAGAGAACATGGGTTTTGTGAGTTTTCTCTTAAAACAGGTTTTGGTGAGGATTCGACCAGTGAACAGTACTGAGTCAGGATGTGTAGAAAATTTTACCAAGTGTTTGAATCAAGAGAGTGCACATTCAGTTACTTGGCTTGGCCAGCCAGAGTCACAACAATTCACATTTGATCACATAGCTGGTGAAAAAATCTCACAGGTTTGTGAATTTTTTTCTCCTCTTTGTGAAGCTTTGAAGTGCTCATGTGATCTCTAATGAAATCCATATTCATTTGTATTTTTGTGTGCATTGGATTTTTGGGGATATTCAGGAGAAGCTTTTCAAAGTGGTGGGATTGCCGATGGTTGAGAATTGTTTGGCAGGTTACAATAGCTGCATGTTTGCATATGGTCAGGTAAATCAATCACCACATCCACCCACCAGTCAAGCCCAATCTTCACAGGGCACAGATGGAAATTGTCTTAGAACTGAGCACCTTTGGCTGTTGAAGCACTGTGATGACGTTTTTTGGTTTTTCATGGACATTCAAAACGCAAAATTTTTCATTCCCAAGTATTGGAGGTTCTAAGTTAATTAGATGTTAGTAATGAGGTCTAACATCACATCTTGCAACAAGCACTAGATGTTCTACCAAACTCAAATGTTGAGCCTCTAACATCTATTACGATTTTTATCTTCAAAACAACAATTGAATGTTAGTAATTGCTTTGTGCAGTATGTCTTGAAAATGCAAACCTCACATTCTTGTCATAGGCTAATACTATAAGAAAATGAAATTGATTGTATGAACTAGGCATTCCTTGATAAAATTAAGTGAATCTACATAAATGAATGTGGTTGTTGAAGTGACTTGATAATGATGTAGAGAATTCTACATATGTGTGTATACAGGATTTAGTAGTTTGGAAAGGGCTAAAGAAATTGTGCCCAATTATCTCTCCTCATGTTTTGGATGTGGTGTGAAGCATAATATGAAGTTCAATAAATGTTGTTGAAGATCTCCTATGTGATATTGATTGTGATTTAGAATGCTGGGAAGTGGACCTTAGATCTTCAAAAGTGGCCGTTGGATCTTCGAGAATGGCCCTTGTCTTTGGAAATTCGTGTGAGGATGTTTCTCATGTGCAAGTTCAGTAGTTTCTTTGTCTTTAATTTTTAAAATTACAATAATCTTGTTGTCCGGGAAAAAACAATTTGGTCTAGAAATGGCTTTGTTTATTTATACTACACCTCAAGATACAAAATCTTGAATTTTGTGCCATTGGATTGTGTTGAAATGGGTGTGTTGCAGACAGGAAGTGGGAAAACGCATACAATGCTTGGTGACATTAAGGATGTTTTCCATCAACCAAGTGACGATCGTGGAATGACTCCCCGTATTTTTGAGTACCTATTTGCCAGAATCATTAAGGTAGAATTTTTTTGCAGCTGCCTTTCATGGAAGAGAGACAGGGTTTGAAACACAGTTTTATTGTCAAATAAGTTGTGTATTCACCAACAAGAAGGGATGAAGATTTTGTTGTTCAAATTGTGCTTTTATTGAAACCTTCAAAGCAAGAATCTAGGAAAAGTTTTTTTTCTTCTGGAGTCAACATAAATACTCCAGTCACTTTGTAGGCACACACACAGACACACGTCTCAAAACCATATCTATATCTGTTGATATGACAGGAAGAGCAAGAGCGGAAGCTAGAGCAGTTACGATATGTCTGCAAGTGTTCCTTCTTGGAGATTCATAATGAGCAGATCACCGATCTGTTGGAACCCACATCCTCAAACCTTCAGGTTAGACATTATTGCAATACTTTTTAGCCCATAAGGGAAAAAAAAAGAAAAAAAAAAAACTGACTACATGGGGTTTATCAAATCAAATGCAACAGGAGCTTGATGCATGTACATTGTTGTGCCTGCTTCAATGCAGCAATGACAAACTGAAATTGTTGTGCTATTGGAGCAATGCATGTATGTGCAACTGCTTCAATGCAGTGCTGACAAATGAAAATTATTCTGCAACAGGAGCAATGCGTTTGTGTGTGCACCTGCTTCAGTGCGGTGATGACTGCAAGTTGAAATTCTTGTGTGTGTTTTGGTATACTGATGGGTGTCTGCCTCGTCTCATCATGTGTGAGCTGACAGATTCGGGAGGATTCCAAAACTGGGGTGTATGTTGAGAACCTCTCAGAGGTTGAAGTGAAAAGCATGCAAGATGTAGTTTATCTTCTTCTGAAGGGAGCTGCCAACAGAAGAGTTGCTGCAACTCACATGAATGCTGAAAGTAGTCGTTCTCACAGCGTTTTTGCTTGCACTATTGAAAGCAGGGTAATAATAACGTGCATAATAGCCTCCTTTCTATTTCTACTACTATCTCTTTGTTTGTCACCAACAATTTTACTAAGGTTTGGGGGAAAAAATTAATAAGGTTTGTCAGTATTGCAGCTTGTGCTACGTTTCCTATACAGTAAGGGCAGCATGCCCATCACCTTGTGCATTGTTTTTACAACATCAGAGCAAAATGCCCATCAGCTTGTTCTATGTTTTCTATGCAGTGGCAGCAAAATGCACTGATAAATATGCGGTTTGGACGGCTGAATTTAGTTGATCTTGCAGGGTCAGAGAGGTAACTGCCATTTTTCACTCTCTGCTCATCATACCCCTTATGATCATAGTGCATGTAATAAGCTTCTTGAAGGAACATAAAATTCATATCTCGGTCTTGGGCCTTTTGTTGATCAAATTGATTTCCGTGTGTTTACTTATTCAGGCAGAAAATCTCAGGCGCAGAGGGTGAGCGTCTCAAGGAAGCAGCAAATATAAACAAATCTCTCTCAACACTTGGGTACTCGCCAACTGACCAACCACTGAGTTTTCCTTCCTGTTTACATGACCAAACTTGTTCACATTGTGTTTGTTGACTGACCACCAAGTTTTTCCCTCTTCATATGACCAAACTCGTTCTCATTGGTTCTTCGCAATCTCCTCCTCAGATAAAGTTTTTCCTTTACATGCATGCATGTTTCTTTCAGCATCAATCAAAAGAGAGGTTCATTGAGTGTTGGTGTTTGGTGTATGGCAGATTGGTTATTATGGTATTGATAGATGTTGCAAATGGAAAGCAACGTCATGTACCTTATCGGGATTCCAAACTCACTTATCTTCTTCAGGTCATCATCTACTGATCTGCACAAATACCTTGTGCTATGTTGCAATACCTTCTTCAGCTCTTCAATATCCTCCAATTCTTGGACTGTAAACAAGTTTCTGGTAGCAAGATTCTGAAGGTTTATTCCAAGTTGTTTCAATTTGAGAATATCCATCTTTGCATATATGAGAAATGCACATTCATTCTGGCAGCTTTTGTGAACTGTGAATGTTGTGTCATGTTGTTCAGGATTCATTAGGAGGAAATTCCAAGACTGCCATTATAGCTACAGTTAGCCCTTCAAGCTGGTAACACACACAAATCCAAGCTTTTCTGTTTACCAGTTACACTTATTCCCAACAATCTAGCTTTGACTTTGTATGTGGGCAGATACATGGTGAGACTTTTTTACTGAGTGATTGCTTGATGGCAGCTGTGCAATGGAGACTTTGAGTACACTCAAGTTTGCTCAGCGTGCCAAATTCATCCAGAACAATGTGATGAGCTTCCCTCTCTGCATTCAACTTTGTTTTGTACTGGCTTCATCATGCTTTGCACTGCAAAACCCTATGAAAACAAACTTATCATTTTGACAAAGGGACTGACCCCATTGGGCTATTTACAAGAAGGAATACCCAACACTGAATTTGACTCATTTGCATTGTACAGGCTGTTGTCAATGAAGATTCTTCAGGAGAAATGATTGCCTTGCGTCGTGAAATTCAGCGACTAAAGGTAAGCATCGTTTTGCTGTCAAATGGAAGAATCTTGCATCATTGCACAATTGTGAATTTCTTCCTCTACTACTGTTTTCTGTGTGACCCCACTGCTAAAATCAATATTTATATGTGAATTTGAAAACAGGAGGAATTAAACTCACTTCGTAGTCAAACGCTTTCAAGTATGCGTCGTGAACGTAGGCGTGAGAGTGATGAGTTCTTCAGATTGTCGATAACTCCAAAGGCAATATTCAGTCCTGCTCCAGAAGATCATCTTCATGTAGAAGAAGATGAACCAACTTTGACAACAGAAGAGTTGCTTGAGAAGGTGCTGCACATGTATCTGTGGAACAATTCACACCATCAGACAATTCTTATTTGATCACATTTCTTGAGAATCACTACAACCATTTTGAATACATTATTATGGCTTGTTCAGTTTACAAATGTTATGACTCATACTAAATCTGGTGTAAGGTGGCACAGATCAAAGCACTGGAGGCTGTACTGGCAGGAGCCTTGAGACGAGAACTAGTTGCAGACACAAACATAAACATGTTAGCAGCTGAAATTCAGCAATTAAACACCATGGTACGGTTTGTTACTCACCTCTTTCTCATCAAGGTTTTCCTCTTGTCAGTTTTTCTTGTGTTGGTTGGTAATAGTGTTTAGGATCTGATGTTCTCCGGCAAAATCGTAATGCCAGGTCCAGGCACAAGAGGAAGAGACAGAGGATTGCCGAAAATTGGTATCCCTCTGTGAAGACAAGATTCAGAGACTTGAGTCTCTGACGGACGAGAAACTTTCAGTGGAGTCATATCTCAATGATGAGAACAAGATGTTGGAAGAAGAGCTTCAAATCATGCAGAGGCGAATAGAGTGTAATCCCAAGCTTGCACAGTTTTCCATTGATAATCTGCACCTCACAGAACAATTAAAGAGGTACTCAACATCCTCACATTTTCAGAGCAATAGCTGTCATGACACATTCCCACAGAAGACCCCCACTGGCACAGAATTCAGAGATGGTCAAATTGGATCTAAGAAATAAGCAACGAAGCAGCATCTTTCATTTTTTTGCAGATATCAAGACTTTTATGCTTCAGGAGAGCGAGAAACACTATTGCAAGAGAACTTGGATCTTCGAAATCAGGTAAGAAAGAGAGATGTTTGTAAGCAGCAAAATCTTTTGTAGAAACATAAGTCGAAACTGCAACTTAATGGTGTTTTGGCCTGTCAAGAGGAGTGCTTTGCAGTTCCTGTTTGCTTCCCTGTACACTGCAATGAATTTGTAACTCACTACCTGTCAACAACAGATACTGGAGCTCCTGAATGGGAAGATCACAGTGGAGCAAGCTCCTGGAGCTCTCTTAAACACAGAGGTCTTGATTGACAACTATTGATTGCTCTTGTGCTTTTACCTTCCTCTTTCCTCTTTCCAAGTCAGAGATGCATAGACAACAGTGTCATTTGTGCACAGGACTTGACCATACATGTTTAAGCAATTCTATTTTTTTTTCTCTCTTGGACCATGCAGGCTGACCATCATCAAAAGGAGCTAGAGATATGCCGAAATGATCTGACCACCTGCTTAGAGGCTAGTGCACAAATACAGAGGTCACTTATACTCCTTCCTTCCCAATCCCTCAACACATCTTCTTCTTCTTCTTCTTCTTCCTCCCACTACACAGGTCATTGTCTTGTCTCTAGTGGCTACTGCATATGTGAACTTTTGATATTGTTCTTCTCTTATATTTGCTGTTTGAATGGGTGCAGACAGTTGGATGAGAAAGAGATACTAGTTGGCCAGCTGACATTGCAATGCACTGAATTGCAAAATGAACTTGATCTACTCAAGGTGATTTGCGCACTTAGATTATAGCTGAAATTGGGATCTATGTTCTACCAGAGAATTCTTGTTCAACATTTCTTCACATCTTGCTATGTTGCAGAGCCCAAGAAGAAGAAGACCTTTGTGCTTTTTCATGCTTGATCAACAAACAGTTTAGAATAGCCATCTTCAACAGATGCTGTTCCTTATGGAAAATTTCACAAACACATGTCTCTGGACCAGCAGAGATTCACAAAACCAAACATAAATGTAATCCAGCAATCCTGAGAAAACATTTGAGCTTTGCTCATTCTGCAAACCTGCATGAGAAATGTGCAATGACTATTGTGGGCAGAAAAATTGCAGCATAACCAAGGGCATGAGAATAAAAGGTTGTTGGTGGGCTTCTGCTGGATCGCCTGCTGTGCAGAAAGACCGAGAGGATTTGAGTTCAAAGTACCAAAAGATTGCAGAAGAGAAAGACAACACGATTGGGCATGTCCATCTTGAGTGGGAGGTGGCAGCCAGGAAGCTACTGACTGAACTGGCAGAAGGAGACAAAGTTCTCATCGAGGCAGAGAAAGAGATGGAGGAGATTGTCAGTGATGCTTGGCTCCTCAAGAGCCTCCTCCACAGCAAATCTCAACATTCGTCTGCCGGGTCCAAGCAATTGTTACCAGAAGCAGATGTTGACGAGGAGCAAGAACACTTTGGAATGATACATTTAGTTGAAGAAGATGAGATTTTTTCTCCACAGTTGCAGAGCTCAGTACCTGAAGATGGAATTGCACCTCAAGAGGCTCAAGTTGCCTTCAAGGAGAAGTTCAGACTTGAGAGCCAAATCCAACAGCTTGAACTGGATCTGCAAAAGTGGCAGCAAGAAGCACAAACAGCTCAAGCTTTGTCTGTAGAGATGGAGCAACTGCAAAAGAGTCTGGCTGAACTTGAGAGAGAAAAGTCAGCAATGGAAGTCCAAATTGGACTACTCGAAGTCCAAGCACAAGAAGCAACAACCTCATGCGAGGAGAATATGAGGCTTGTGAGTGAAGCACGATGCCTGGAGTTGGAGCTAGCTGAATGCCACAGCCAAAAATCTCTAGAACTGTCAATCCTTCTAGAGGCAAAGACTAATCTTCGTGAAGAAATAGATTACCTTGAGTTGCAGCTCAAGAGCTGTCAGCAAAGAGGGGAGGAATCACAAACTGCACTAGCAGTGATGGCAAAAGACAATTTGAAGCTGAGGGAAGAGATTGAATTACTATCAATTCAAGCTCAAGAAGCAACAGCGCTCCTAGCAGAAAAGAATAAGCTGGAAATTGACATGGTAGAGCTTGAACTTGAGCTGAAGGATTCACACAGAAAGAAGTTAGCGATGCGGAAGGAAATCAAACAATTGACATTGTCCTTAAGCGAAATGGAATGCCAGAACCAACGTCTTGCCTCAACTGTGGAGATGAAGACTGATTTCTCAGTTGTTGAAGAAGAGAATGATGCCCTTCGACATTTTGTTGAGAAGCTTGAGCAAGACCTGAAGAACTGCCAACAGAAGTTAGAAAATACAGAAATTGTTCATGAGGAGCTGCGGAGGACAGTTGTCTCATTGCACTCAGAGCTTGGACAGAAAGTTGAACTGGAACTAGATACAACAACTATGGCACAGTCACTGTATGACAAACTCAAGACAAACAATGTGGACTTAGACATGGTTGTTCAGCGGAACTTTGAGCTTGAGACAGATCTTGCTCTAAAGATTGGAGCCTTGGAGTTCCTTACAGAACAGCTTGCAGAGGCAAACATAGCCAGACAAAATACATCAAGAGAGAGAGATGAAATGGCAGCACATGTAGCTGCATTACAAGCTACATGTGCTTTGAAAAACAAACAGGTGCAAGAGCTCCAAGAGCTGCAAGAGGAAGCAAACAAGAACTCAAATGAGCTCAGGACCATCATCGATAATCTGGAATCCATATCTGTGGAGAACAGAGCAAGTGTGACACACTACCGCAGCATGGCAGACAGTTTGGGGCAAGAATTGGAGGAGAAAAAACCGGCCTTTCTCAAACTTCAAGAAGAACTTCACTCAGCAAGAAAAGAATTAGCACAGTTGGTCGAGGAGAAGGAAAATGAACTGTGTGCAGCACAAGAGAATGAAGAGAATCTACAAATTGAATTGTGCATGGTTAAGGAAGAGCTTGCAACTGCACAGAGACTTGCTGGAGAGAATAAGAGAGCAGCAGATGATGCAATTCAGGTTTCTCTTGACATTTGCCCTGACAACACTCTTTTCTCTTCTTCAAGCATATTGTTTTCTTGCTCAGAGCAAGAATTGATAGAGCATGGTACGCATGCATTTTGCTTACAGGAATTGGAAGATAGGGCGCTTGCAATGTCAGTGCTTCAAGATGACAAGGAGAAGCTCCAAGAGAAGATGGAAATGCTTCAAGAAGACCTTGTTCGCAAGACAGAGCTTGTGCAGGGGTTAGAATCTTATCTGAGGCAAATGCAACAGCGTATGGTCGAAGATTCAGATCTCCAACAAGAAGAACTGCTTCATGCAAATTACCAAATCCTTGAACTTCAAGCAGAGGTTGATCAGAAAACAAAAGAATGGACCTCACTTGAAGAAGAACTGATGATGACAAGGATCACCACTGCGAAAGTGATCCATGAAAGGGATGAGCTGAGATTGCATGTGAAAACTTCCGAGGAGGATGTGACCATTTCAGAAACAGAATTCCCCATGAGAAGTGAGGCATTGAGTACAATGGAGACAGAAGAACAAGATGACCTCAAAGCTCAAGTCACAAGTTTGGAGAGAAAGGTGGTGTTCTTGGAATCAGAACTTCAACTGAAAGTGGAAGCAATGTATCTGCTAAAAGTTGAACTCAATGCAGCAAGCTTGGCAGCAATTGACTTGACAGAAGAAAGTACTGGACTGAAAGCTCATGCTGCAGATATGGAGGCAACAAAAGTTGCATTGGCAGCAGAACTCAAACAGAATGTTGATGCTAGATGCTCACTAGAAGCAGAACTCAGGGCAGCAAGAGCGAATGCATCCAGCTTGATGGAACAGAATCTTAAGCTGAACACAAAAGTTGCAAAGCTGCAAGCAAAGCTCATTGCTTCAGAAAGAGAGATTGAACAGAGAGTTGCAGAAGTTAGCCCACTTGACAGCGAGCGTGCTGCCGAAAAGTGGGTGGCAAATCCCCACCACTTGACAGAAGAAAGTTCCATGTTCCACATTGAGAGTGCCAAGCTTGAGAATAAGTCAGACCCCACAAAATTACTTGAAGACAAACTCACATCAGCAACAGTGATGGCATTAAAAATGACAGATGAGAGCACAAATTCTGAAGCTCAAATTGCAGCAAAGAAGTCTGTTCTCAAAACACAGCTTCAACATAGATGTCAAGAAATAGGCACACTGGAGGATCAACTCAAAGTGGCAAGAAGGACTACATCTAACATTGCAGAAGAAAATGGCAGATTGACTGCTGAAGTTGCAGAACTGCAATCAAAGATCGTTGCTTCAGAAGGAGAGCTTGAACAGAAAGTTGCAGCTCAGATCCTACTAGAAGCTGAAATTGCAGCGACAAGACTAGCAATGTCTCATAAGGACAGTGAACTCAGGGCAGCAAAAATGACAGAATCGAACATGACCAAAGAAAATCTTGGATTCAATGCACAAGTTGCAGAACTGCAAGCAAAGATCGTTGCTAAGGAGAGGGAGCTTGAACATAGAGTTGCAGCCAAGGTTATACTTGAAGATGAACTTGTAGCAGCAAGGTTCACAGCATCTCATATGGAAGGTGAATTTAGTGCAGCAAGAATGACTCCTGCTGATATGGTAGAAGAAAATGATAAGTTGAATGCACAGATTGCAGAGTTGCAGGGGAAACTTGAGCAACAAGTTGAAGCACAGGTCCTTCTGGACAAGGAGCTTGTCCCAGCAAGATTGGCAGTATCACACATGACAGATGAAAACTCCAAACTTAAACTGCAGATTGCAGAGCTTGAAAGGAAGATTCAAGCCATGAGGTTAACTGAACTGAGAATAGGTGCATTGGAGGAGGAGTTGAAAGCAAAGGAAGAAGCTATAGATTGTCTTGAAAAGAAGCATCTAGTCACAGTTCAACAAAAGGAAGCATTACTGCAAAATGCAGAGAAAAAACTGATTGATATGAAATCTGACAAAGACAGAGTCTCCACAGAGTTAGAGTTGTTGCACAAGGAACTCATGACTCTGCAATCTCTTCCAAACTGTCATGAGACTGCCACAGTTGACGCTCACAAGGTCTCTTGCTCACTTCCTCATCTCCATCTTGATTTACTCGCAGCAGTCTTAATACTTGTCAATAGCCTTTGCAGTTGCCCATCCAGTTCAGTATTTCATGTTTCTTCTTACCTGAAATTTTCTCTTGCTAAACATGATTGAGCATGTTTGATCTGCAGAGTGCTGCAGTGAATGAAAGATGCATTGATGAGAAGGAAGAGTTACAGCTTCTTCAAACATCAGTGGAGATGTTACAAAGCACTGTTAGTGCCTTAGAAAATCAGGTTTGTGCAGTGAATTCAAACCCTGTTTTTTTTCCTGTTGCAGCCTCTCTAGTTGTATTTGTTCTATCCACTAAAACGAAGTGAATCATCACTTCCAGCTTGATCTACTGAAACGGGAAGCAGAACAACAGCGAATGATACGAGAAGATCTGGAATTGGACCTGGAAGGCATGAGGAACCACGTGGCCATGTTGCATGCTGTGCGCAGCACTGCCACTTGGAATGCAAAGAGCTTGCAGGCAGCGCAATCCACAAATGTTGAGCTGCAAAGGTAAAGCTTTGGAATTTCTCTCTCAAAAGCACATCTGCAAACAAATCTTCCTGTGTGAGCTAGAGTTTGATGTGAAGTTCTTTGATCATGGCTTTCTCCTGTTTTGCAGGCAGCTGAATGAGAAGGATAAGGAACTGGAACAGTTACACAAGAAACTTGAATCTGAATGTGATGACTATACACAACAGATTGAGGACATAAAAACAGATTTAGTGCATGTACAGCAGGAACTACTTGCCCTTCGTACAGAATGTGAACACAAAGACAAACAGGTTTCTGTTCTGTGCACCACCCCCATGCACACATTCCTACAGAAGAAGGATTATGGATTTTGACAACAGCACAAACAAATTTTGCAAAGATTTTGTAATTGCTGTTGGACTCTATCCCTCTGATCCCAAGACAGAATTCTTATTTGCATTATGTGGAATTGCAGATAAACATGCTGAACTTGCAGCTTGTGGAAGCAGAGACCCTTACACAAGATGTAATGCATGACCTCCACAGTGTAAAACTGGACATTAGCAACTATGCTGTGCGTGCACCTCTCCTATAACTATCCATTGATGCTCTCAGTCAAGATTCTTTTTTTTTGGTACTGGCTGGCTGTTCACAGGATTTTGGGTTCTAGACCTCCCTCACATTTGTTTCCTTTCAGTGACACAATTTCTGTTCTCCTCGTGTTCATGTCAATGCAGTCACTTGTGAGTCAACAACAACTTGAGCTGATCTCAGAAAGGGCACGACACTCTGATGAAGCTCAAGAGAAGGTGGCGTTTCCTCTATTTCTCTGTTCTTTCTTTAGATAAGACACAAGAAGTTTGGATCAAAAAGACTGATAGAAAGATGTATCTTGGTGCAGGATGAAGAAGTGGCAAACTTGCGTGCACAGCTCAACAAGGAACGTGAGAGGTGAAGCAATTCATTTACAATTTTTTTTATGGCACTTCTTATTCACTATTTCAAATGATAGCAAGAAAGATGAAGCTTATGAGATCTGAGGTTTGGTACTTGTGGATCTGCAGTTGGATGCTTGAAATGCACCACAAGCAAGCAGAAGTAGTGGTCAGCCGTGTACTATCAGAGAAGCTCCTCCTGAAAAACAAAACACTTGCCAATGAATACAAAAAACTCAAGGTATGAAAATTAGCAATTACTCTGCTGCAGTTTGATATAGTCCTTCAAACTTGTGAGTGCTGCTCACTCTGTTTGTGCCATTACTCTAAAATAAAACTTCTGATCAACAAAGAGTCTGGATTAATCTAGAGCAACAAAAGCTTATTGATTGCTTATGCTTATGCTCATCATGTTTACCTGCATATATTGTAGGCGGACCATGCGAGAAAGAGAAAACAGTTGCATTCACTGGAGGAGGAACTGAAGCAGCTCACTGAGCCACAAAGCTGTACAGAAAGTGAGGGTGAAAATTTTGATGAGATCAAGCAGTTTCAAGCACTTCTGGCATGTGCGAACAACGAGCTTGCACAAAACCAGGCATAAATTGTGAAATTAGAAACATGTATGCCAATTTCTGAATCTTTTCCACCCCATCCTATTTATCAACAAAAACCCATGCATGTGCTCATTCTTAATTACTGATCAAAACCTGTAAAAGCACAAGTGCCTTGCCCAATCCTTCCATTTCTAAGCAAAATGCTGCTTTTGGCAGTCCACTAACAAAACCAAATGGAATACAAACAAAGTAGATCATGTACAGTTTCTTTGCCCATCTTAAAATCCAAAAAACCTTCTCTGCTCAAAGATAATGGAAAGCTGGACCATGTTGTGAAAAGGTAGATAACAAAACATCAAACACTCTTTAGTTCAAAGAAGAGATGCACAGATATCAAGTGAGGCAGTTTACTCAAATTCCACTACCACAGAGAAATCTTAAAGATATTGTTAACTGTTTTTATCAGTCTGTTTTATCACTTTCCTGACACACTGAAATGGACTTGTGTGCAGGATCTGATGGGGAAGGAAGGGATGAGACAAAGAACAAGCAATCATACCCCACTTGTATTTTTAATGCTTCCTTACATTCCGTCCCCCCCTTTGTAGTTCTAATGCCTAAGTTGCTTCCACTCCATCACATTTTGGCTCTGATGAAATCAGGTGTCAATTCTACTGAAAAATTCTACCAGATTGTAGTCGTAGACATCATAGCTACTGACAAATGTGCCACCAGGTTTGAGAAGTTAGATGAAGCTGATTAGACTGTCCATTATTAGCTAGAAAACATGTACATGTAACAAAGCACTTCCAGATTTTCTCCACATATTTGTGTTGATTGTTTACTTAAATTAGTACTATGCCACTGATGAGTGAGGAAAACAACCAGATGGGTCTATTGATATGTTCAATAGCATGAGATGACCTCACAAGGTTCAGTTAAAAGGCAGCTCCAAACAAGCAAGCAATTGTCAAATACACACCAAGCAATTGTCAATAGTTGCAATCCAAGAGCACCCACAAACATTTGTATAGCTCACTTATAAAGCTTCAACTCCAAAGCCAGTGGAATGGAACATTTCTCTGCTCAAACACATACAGATTGGATAGGATATTTTCAGCAGAAAACCAATGGACAAACTCTTACATGTAAGTATCACTGGTAATCCTGGAAGCTCTAGCACAACATCAAACCTATCATTGAAAGTCTTGTGAAAGGAAGTGTAACTCCAAGTGCAACACCCATGTCTAGCACATACAGGAATATGGAATGTGAACTAAACCAAGACGTACGGAAAATACAAAACACTATGCTGAACAACGTTTTGCTTTTATGGGAACATAGAATTCCACTAGTGCCAAGAAAGTAAAGTTCAAGGAAATTGAGTAAAAGGAACATATAACATAGAAAGCACCTTACACCAAGAAAGCAAGAGCTTCATAGAGGAGGAAAACAAGCATACCAAAAGTAGTGCTCACAAAGCAAGCAAAAGTAGCTTTGCCTGGATGGTGTGAGCAAAGCATTTGTTGCATGGTCTGCATACTGCATGATTGCAGAGAATGTCTGCATTAGGGGCATGTCAACAAGTAGTCTTCAGAAATGGAGGGGCATCATAAGTGCTCTTATCCCAAAATCTGTGTCCTGATAACACTGATGTCTTGCCCAAAAAAATCTAGAACTTTTTTCCACAAGAAATCACTCTGTGTTGGCTCTTTGAAGAAGATAAGGCTAAAAATTTGTTCAAGGCATCATTTTGGAGCAAACATGGAGATTGCATCCAGGCTTAGGATATGCCCAAATCCTGTGTGATGGCTGTAGCAGCTGCCATGAGCCATGCAGCTGCTGCCATAGCTCCAGGGTCTGGAACTGTTGCAAGGACCTGTGCAGGCACATAGCTTGATCGGCCAGCCTGCAAAGGGAGGAAAGAGCCTATGAGTTCTCTTGTACTAAACTCTCTCTGTCTGAAGACTAGTTGACATGCCCTTAACACAAACTTTCTCTGCAACAAAGCATCTTTTCTGAAAAGCAATGCTTCCGATGTCATGATGCTGTAAACTTTAGCAAGAAGAATGAGACATTTTCCTCAGATTAACATCCTGAGTTGCAACTGAGAGGTATGAGATACAAGTAGATGAGATGGTACCAGTGCTGGCATGCTCTTAGTGGCCTCTGCACCGGCAACAGCTGCCTTTGCTGCAAAAATGAAGGCCCTTACTGGATCCTCCTGTGCAGCCAGTCTCTGAAAGATTCCCAATAACCAAACATGAAAATTTCTCCAGTTACATCATGAGTACATGAAATGGGCAGACATCAAAAGATCTCCTGGTACACATTTCACAACTCTTTTGTTCATGCTTAAATCTCCATGTTAAACATCCCTTGTCTAAACAAATATCCTTCACTCCTTGAAATTGGGCACCTGTTCTCTTTGCACTACTGAAGGTTGGTATATTCCCATTGGTACTCTAGACTCATTCAAAGGAGCATCCTATCATTGGTCTACCCTGTTGATTGTGCATGTAAGCCTTCTCTAAGAAGATTTCACCCCATGAACCAACCTACTGACAATGACAGAAAAGATAACTACAATATGTTGACAATTGCTGATTATGTCCTCTGACAGCAATCTTTGCACACCATGAGCTTCTGGAGATGTTACATAAGCCCTTGTAAGCCGAATTTTTAAAGGAAGTCTAGGAACAAAATCCATCCCTGGTACATATTGTACCAAGAAAGCTGCTTGAGAAATATAATCTCATACGCATTATGTGCAAATTCCTCAGAGGGCAGTACCTGAACACAAAAAGGAAATGTCATTTATGGCAAGTCTAAATCTCTTGCTTTACATACCTCTTTCAGGGCTGTTGATGCAGGAATAAGAGCGTCTAGTAATGTCCGGTGCCCTGCTGAGGCTCCTCCGTACCTACTCACAGCTGCCACACCTGACTCAAATGCCAATGACCCTGAGGGAGACAAACAAGGTATCATCAAACCTTTCACCTCACCAGACTCTGAAACTATGCTTGTACTTGCTGACAAGAATTGAGGTCATTATTGAACTAGTCTATTCCCATGACCACATGCTTCTTGTGCCTTTTCATGGTTTAAGGGTAAAAGGATAGCAAAGAGTTACATGAGTCCAGCATCACTGGTGGATGTCATATGGAACACAAGAAACAGAAGAACTCAAGCAATCTCTCTGAACTCAAGCATGGTTTCAAGACAAACCACATCAAGGAGCTAATCTGATCTGGTCTTCAAGCCACACAAAAAGGTTTGTGTGCATGACAAACTCACATTTTATTGCAGAAACAGTGCCAGTTGCATTCTCTTTTAGGCTTGCATATGCTGCTCTACAGAATATGTCATACCTGCATCACCAATGAAAAAAATCCATGTGAGAAGACTAAAAGATTGTTCTCTCTGTGAGGATGCTTCCAGTCTGATCATATGCTTGGCTACCATCTCCATCTCCTGCTGTGGGTACTGCTCACAAACATTAGCACGACAATCCAATAGCTAGAAATCCACAAAGGAATGCACAAAGTTTTGAAGATCATCAGCTGATGCACACAAGACTTCTTTCAGATGCTTGGAAAACACCAAACATATGGTAATCTGAAATCAGGGCAGAAGACAGCCACAAATAACTCTGAAACAGTGTAATGGAAAATACTTATTGAAATGGGCATTATACATATTAGAAATCTTACAGAATCCCACTAGTGCCACCTGTTACACTCCTGATCGAACAACCTAGCTGATGCACAGTCTCAGCAGCATCATTGAGGGGGTAGCTGCAGGAGCACAACCATCAGCAATTGATATGTCTAACCACAGATTTGCACAAATTGATATTAATGTGGTAGTAGGAGGAATAATTTATCACTAATTCAAGCTGTTTACATGCAATTGACACATTCAGCTGTCCAACAACATTTGCAGGCACTTCGCCAATAAAAATGTAGTCAATGGTTCAGAAATGGCCACAGAAACTTACTGTTTCTCCATATCTTGCAGCACAGCCTTGGCTCCTTTTGACATCTATACACAAACAAGTGAATGCACTGTATCACCAGAGTGAAATCAAATGCCCTACCTGGACCCTGCTTTGTTTCAGGTGAGGTTTATTCACAGTAACACAGATGTTTGTTCCTAACATAATAGGCTGAAGGTCAAGTGTTTCTTCATTGACCATCCACAAGATTGTAAGAGTCCTTGCATCAGAATCAGCAACAATTCAACAAGCTACTTTTTTAACCAAGACCTAAGATTCTACATGATGAGATGCTGAGGACCAACCTTGAATGCTATAACAACAGATTAGAGCAAAATTTGCATTCCCAATTTGTGACTTCTTAAGTTCAAGAAAGGTGGCCAGTCCTGATGCTCAGGATAGTCATCTATAACTCTAATTAGGAACACATCAACAGTGTTGGTCAGTTCATTGCAGCAGCACTCACAGTCGTTCCACAATCTCCATCTCCAACTTTGCTGTCCCAATCATTCAATGAATCTTGAAGATTAAGTACTGCCATTGCGCCTGCCTGGATGGCTGCCTCCAGTTTCCGGCCTTGGGAGGTCAATTCCTGTGGACGACTTGGAGCCTGCATACCCCACCACAGAGAAGGAAAAGATGAAATGTTATTCAATGCAACAGGAGCATAGGAGCCTACTTTTCCAACCACGTGTTGACATAAAAAAGGATGACAATATGTAACCTGCTGTCCTAAAAACATGACAATAAACAGCTACTAGAAAACCATTGGTGGTGGATAAATATTTTGTACAAAAGGTGAAGCTCTAGTCCATAATAAAAAATAAGAGCTTTCAGTATGAGTACTTTACGTGCCTCTCAATAAAATGAGGATTGCAGGAAACCTTAAGCAAGAGCAAGAATGTGTATTGATCAAATAGCATGCTGAATTCACAGTAATACTAGGGACAGCTGATTAGTTTGACAAAGAAACTGTCACGGGAGATGCTTTGAGCAGAGTACCTTGTTCAGGTGTTGTGGTACAATTGGCAGTGCAACAGGCAATGTTGTTGGTGGACGTGGTCCTGGAGGCCAAAAACAGAAGAAGGGATTACAAGCCACATCTTTCAAGATCACAAGTACAGCATTTGAAATTCAACTCAACAAGTATGAGAAGCATTTACCATGAGGCCTACACTAAAGTTGCCCTCTCTCTATCACAGACACTTTGTACCTAAGAGCACTGGATGCAATAAGTGACACCATGTTCTCAAAGCCATATAAGCTAGTTCAAAAAATTTACCAGCAACACCAGTAGGCCACGCTGGTGCCTGAGTGGGAGAATCAAGAGCATCTAAAATTGAGTCATCCACATTCAGCACAGAAAGAGACATCCCTGTATGCAGGACAAAGGAGAACATATTAGAACAGAAACCAAGAAGGATGGCTGTAGCAACTGAAAAGGCACATGGAAGGGGCAATAAATACCTGTATGATTATTCTGACACACACACAAATGCCAAAGCTCATTCTGTTATGTGAGGAAATGGGTTACCTGCCATGTCTAGAGATGTCATGAAAGAACCAGTATATACACGCTCAACAGCCATGCCATGGTCTAATTGTAGCTGTGCAATGGCTTCTCCTGCTGCAATCATCAACTCCATCAAAGGAGTTGCTCCCAAACTGCTCACATACAAAACTTTTTAAGTTGGAATGGGGCCATATACACCTTGTAGCCTGGTGAAAGCTTTCTGCCTCCATTTGGATTGAACAGACATGAAGTACAAACTACATATCAAGAGTGCCAAACTCAACACACCAGGTCACTATTGGATGCCTCTCTACTTGACGTTAACTTGAGCATAGCATTTCTAGTGTTTAAATACTAAGAAGGTTGGATTCTTCAGCCCTACCAGAACATTCAAAGGCTAACATTGCTGTTGTAGCCTACATGTGACTACAGCAAGGCTGTGCTGGAATACCTACCTGTTAATCATCAGCCCAACTCTACCTCCACGCTTGATTGGCAGGTATTGACTGTCCTGTACACACCACAGCACCTTGTGACACATAGAGAGCGGAAAAACCTCTGTTGTTTCAAAAAATCCTGTTGCTTCTGAAACCATCTCTGCATGTCTGGTAGAAACTGGGAAGTAACTGAGCATTCATTCACAGGTGTGACCTAAAGAAAGAAATGCAGCAGCCTTGAACACGGAACTACAGCACCCCCAAAACAAAATCTTGAAGAAGTGTCATTGCAGTCACTGATGGCTGTGAGACACAAGCTGAATTGCAGGTAAAAGCCTGTTGAACCTCTCCAGAGCAAATTCTTCAAGGTACCTTGCCTAGGCATGAACAAAAGCAGGACATCTTTGGTGAGAGGACACACCGGGGAAAGAATTTGCTTGAGGATATGAGAGACCACAGAATCCACTGGTCGTAAATCGGCCACTACCGCTCCAGGTTCACCATGCTGCAAACATGGACAGAACCCCTCTACCCATTAGGTAGCAAATTAAGTCACTAGCTGCAAAACCTTGATTTTTTTCTGCAGACAGCAAGGTGGTATCAACCCAAGAGAAATTACCACAGGCCCTCATACTCATGTCACATGATTCTATTTATTCTCCAAATGGTACAGTGCAATTGTACACAAGCACAAACTGCTGAATGCTATCTCTGTGAACCTAATTGCAAGAATCTGGTGTCGGGTCTTAGAATGCAACATCCTCACATCAACATGCCATTGACTTTGTCCCAAGTGAATATATGCAGCAGGCATATGAACCATAAGGTCACAGGAAACTCAAACTCAGTGGATTCAGGGGCTATAAACTTACAATTCCAAGGCCAAGTTCCATTTTCCCAGGTCCAAGACGATCTGATGCACTCTGACCTGGTATTGTACCAACTGTTAATGCAACCCCCATTGTTCCTACCATGCCTGCAACACGGCGGGCTTCTGCTGCTACATCTTGAAGATCATGCCCAGCAGTTGCTGCTGCTCCTGCAACCTATCAAGGAACAATGTAACCAAACTCTACACCATTGTTAGTCACATGACGACACTACAAGTGGAAAGTACAGATCATACAATCTTGGTCAAGCATGTGACATTGGCATATGTCCCATTGGCAATACACATTTGTCTAATTGAAGCTCTCAAAGCACCAGAACTACATTTTTCAACACTCTCATCCAGATGACATATCTTTATGTTATTATCTGTCAAGAATGACTCACAAAATTCAGTGCAAGATGCAAGCAGACAAATTGTAGCTTTGAAAAAGGGCATCAATACCTTATGGACAAAAAGAGTCCCAGCCAGTCCCCTTCGGCCTAGTGGACCTCGAGGCGGTGGAGGAAGTGCACAATCATCTCCCACAATTACCATCTGGACCAGCCTGACTCTTGATTAGAAACCTCAGCTGCCCCTTATATGATGCAGTTCTGAAAGCATTCACGTGGTATTTACCTGAACCTTGAAGCCCTCGGCCTTTGCTTGTTCAGCTGCCAACCCAAAGTTCAAACGATCACCAGTGTAATTCTGCATGACAATGCCAATTGTTAACTTTACGTTCATCAGTCACACTTTGGATGTGTTAAGCCAACAAACATACAAGAAGGACAAACCAATGGGCTTGCTGCAAATGAAATTCAACCCTGGTGATCAGTCATCAAGAAAACACAAAGAAAGTGTTGTTGCTGTAGAACGAATTTGTGGAAACTCTAAGTAGTTACTGGTTTCTGGTCTGGAGCATAAAGAGAAGATAAAAGTTGTAGTAGCAGCTACAGGCACATAGAGGCCCACAATGTGACATATAAAAAATCTAATTATAAAAGAAAAAAGAAAAAACTAGCTTCTACTCCTCTAGACCAGAGGACTGTAATAATTTTCTATGAGCAGTCAAACAGGTAGTACCTTCACAATTAAGAGACATCCAGGTGGTCCAGTAACAGCTCGAATACCCTGATGCCAAAGAAGTAAGCATGTAAGCATATCAGCATGCCTGAGGCATTTACTGCACAAAAAAGGAGAAAGGACCCAAAGAGAAGACATCTAGCCTGCATCCTGTTGAAGCATCTAGGATTGTTCACATTTAATGGTCAAAATACCTTGTTCTTGAAGCAGCTGCACTACCTAGGATCTACAACCAGAATGAGCATAACAGATAATGCAGGGCAAGAATTCAATTGCAATTGCCAACCCATGTTTCAACATGTCAACAGAAATCAAGCCTAGCATATGAAAAAGACATGGGTTTAATGATTTGTTAGCTCACAGCCAAAATGGCATTGACTGAGGGAGATGCAAAAACATCTCCACAGATGGCAGCTGTTAACATTCCCTCTCCCACATATCCTGCATGAGCAGGTTCATGTCCACTTCCTCCACCTGCAAATCTTGTAATGACCTCCCATGTAAGGAGTTTTGAAAATGTTACATGGAAAACAACCCACAATTCACCATGGACAATCATCATCAGCCTCCAAGAGGTAATAGAATTTTCTCATAAGGCTGGCAGACTCAAATATGACACAAGCTGAACAGAACATTCATTTCCTGCTGTTCTACTATAGCAGCCTGCAATACTGCAAAAGACAGCAGTATGGGAAAATGATCAGAAAACCTGAGATCACAGCAACTCGATCATAGCTCCCTTGAGGCACATCTGCCCGCAAAACCACTTTCACCTACAGATTTTCAAGAGTCTAATATTATTTAACATGCTTCTCAAAGGAACCTATCATCTAGCTTTGGTCCATCTATGGCCCCTAAATTTTCAATACAAGAAAACGGAGATCATTTCAACCACACCATCATAACTGCAGGATGTGTCCAATGCACAGGCTGAAGAGATAACCACACTATGCACAAGATCCACACCTCAGGAAAGCCATCGAGATAAGTGAGCTTTGGGTACGTCTCCACTAGACCCTTGATACACTCAATCACAACATCTGAAAAACGTCAACACACAAACAATATCAGCATATACCCAAGACTCTTAACATAACATAATAAGTTCACAAAGTGTCATTTCAGCTGCTACAGGAGCAAGGTACCCTTGCACATCCATGTCCCTAAGCTTGAAAGGACAGTGCAAGCCCTGAACCCTGAACCCTAAAAACATTAGAGATTCTTCCTCACACATTTAAAACTTCATGTTGCACACTTGATGCAGATAAGAACTTGTGGAATGATCAGTCTCCTACTCCACATGTTGGCAAGCCATTTAGGCTTTGTCTTCTTTAGACCCTGGCTTGTGTAATAGGGCCAAATTCCACTATTTGCTGCAGCGCCATGCGCAGACCATCATAGTCCTGGAACCGACGCTTGAGGAGGGAGGCAGAGCCTGGCATTTCTTCCAGAGAGAAAATTCGTTGCCATTTTGCAGCAGTTTGTCTTCCTGGCGTGAATAGCTTAACGTTACAAGTTTAGATAGTTGTTGTCCTTATTAGGGCTTCAGGTTGTGCGAGAGAGAATGAGGAGAGATGAGAGTGCTTGAAGACTCTCCGCCCAAAAACCGCAATGAGAACTACATTGATTAGGTGCTCTAAAGTCCATTTCCACGCGCGATTTCGTCGGAAACACAACCAAGCAGAGGTTTTTATGCTAAACAAAGTTCGCTAGCTCATGATCCTCAGGTTGCATTCCTTCCAGCGATGTAATGTGACTACACACACACACATACACAAGAGCCCGCAGTCTTACCGTTCGGATCATTGATAAGCTTCTTCCCCCGCGTCATCGCATCCGCACTTCGCCGTCCAAGAGTACCGATTTCTTCTTCAGATCCTCCTTCTCCTCCTCCAGAGATATTTTTCACCGTGTCGACCCTTCTTGCGATCCACTCCAAAACATCGCGGAATAACCCTCCCGATGCCGATGATGATCACGAAGAAACTCTACAAAATCCTCTTCTGCCCACAACAACGAGGCTTCATGATTCCGCACAAGTTGCTCGATCGGAATGCAAATCATGTGCCAAAAACACGCCAAAATCGCAAACGACGCTTGACTCCGCACAAATTGCTAGATCGGAATGCAAATATTGTTCCAAAAACATGCCGGAAATTGCAAACGATGCTTGATTCCGAACAAATCGTTCGACCAGAATGCAGATCTTGAACAAAAATCGTGCTAGAAATTGCAAACGATGCTTGATTCCGCACAAATTACTCAACAAGAATGCAAATTTTGTACCAAAATCATGCGAAAAATTGCAACCGATGCTTGATTCCGCTCAAATTGCTCGCTCAGAACGCAAATTCTTTTGACAAAAAATTCAAACGATGCTTGATTCGGATTACGGTGATTGATCCGAATGCCGATTTCGCACAGAAATCACGCGAGAATTTTCTGAAGATGCGTGGTTCCGCTCAATTCGGTCGACCAGAATACAAAAGTTTTGTGAAAAAATCACGTCAGAAATTGCAAACGATGCTTGATTCCGAACAAATCGCTCGATCGGAAAGCGAAATTTTTTACGCAAATCATGCGAGTAATCTTCCGGAAGTGTCGATCCTTATCCGCATTGATTGTTCACGCGTGTCGCAGCCTGCTATGGACGGACGAACGCGCGGACCGACTGACGGACTGAACGATAGACAGATGGACCGACGGACGAACGGGGCGGACCGACTGACAGACGTACCGATAGACGGACTGACCGACAGACGAAAGGGCGGACCGACAGACGGGCTGACCGACGCACGGACGGATGGGCGTATGGACTGACGGACTGACCAACGCTCAGACGGACGGGCGTACTGACTGACGAATGGACAAACGGATGATTCTCATCTTGTAATTTACTTTTATTTAAAATAAAAACACAATACCCAGCAAATACTCAAAACAATACTGAATGATCAACTTTTTAATTTTTTTCATATATTCACAATTTATTGGTTTTAATTTTAAACTGCTAATATATTCATGCATTTTTCAACATTTTTTATTATTTTACTTTAATTAAATGTTTGACATACACATGAATGTTGGAGTTGCAAAGATGAAGCACAAATCGCAAAGAAAAGAAATAATTAACTTATGTTATATAATTGTTCTTTATTTATTAGATATGTTCAATAAGTACATTTAACAATGTTCGGTCGGGTTTTTTTTTTTTTTAGAAAATAATCATGAGAAGATAATTAAATAATTGATGTGAAATTATGAAATCAATGACTTTAGGTGTGTAATTGATTTCACGCACTATTACATGTTTGAAGTTTTATGGATGAAATCCATTTCGTAATGGGACTACAAAATGTTATTTAGTTGGTCATGTGTTCCATTTAAAAACTTGTGCAAATCTTTGGAAGTGGTAGGGTAAGCAAGTCCATAGCTGAACAAAGGTCGGTGATCAAACAACCTTCTAGTACAAGACACAAGACACATTCAATAGAGTTATCCGTATAAAGTCACCCTGTCTTCACCCTCGCTTTGGGCCTGCTTTCACCCCCTATCCCCCTCTTTCAGCTAAAAATATCACTATGAAATGCTGAAACTCACCGTTTAATACACAAGGTTTTAGACTAATTATATTAGTTGTAGAAGCGGTGAAAATATATGTAGCAGCTGTGGAGGTGCTTAGGAAAAAGGAAAGACAAGATGAAACTGAATTTACCACCAAAATTGGTGGAAAAACTAGTTTGGGTCCCAGTTATTTTGTTTTGTAAAATTTTCATTCCTAGTTATGCATTTGTTGCCCTATTATTATACCAAAACTGGCCGTTCTGGTCCTCTAATCGCTTGGATAACTTTATTTACTACTATAAAAAAATGGGTGTCGATGTCTTGATGCGGTAATTCATGATTGGCTGGAGCCTCCTCTCCCCCCTTTTCCCCGAGGGCCCAGTCAAAGTGAGCGGATGGTGGGATGGTCAACATAGTGGAACCCCCCTCCTCCCCTTTTCCCTTGAGGGCCCAGCCAAAATGAGCGGATGGTGGGATGGTCAACATAGTGGGAACCAGGGAAAATTGAAAAATATCTCTCTCTAAATCCTCCGCCCCCCAAACTTAAAAGGAAAAAATGTAAGACACATTCAGTGTGTGCTTGGGCGTTCCCATTGGCGGCATGAAATTTCTCCTCCCAAAAAAGTTTATCATCGTTTTTGGCTTGACCTTTACCTTTCACAAGTCCAATTTTCTTTTATTGAATTTGATTGACCTCGACAAAAAATATTGAAGATTCTATGGATAGATGGAGTGCCTCCACCTTTTGGCCCACTGATATATGTGAGAAGGGGAGGACTTTGAGCAAAACATATGGGATTAAAACAAGGTGCGATTGGGAACACCCATGGGGAACACATTGGGAACCTGTTGGAACAAAGGGAAAATTTTTAAAATCTTCCTTTTCCCCCCCCCTTCCCCTCCCCTCCCCTCCAAAACTTAAAAGAAAACCCATGAGGAACACATTGGGAACCTGTTGGAACAAAGAGAAAATGAAAAAAATCTTCCTCTTTCCCACCCCGCCCCTCCCCCTCAAAACTTAAAAGAAAAAAACAAGACACCTTGAATGCAGGTTGAACCTTCCCATTGGCTGCATGAAATTTCTATTCCCAAAACTTTTTGGCACCGTTTTCAACCTTGACTAATACCTCATTTTAATTTTTCGCCTAGGCTATTACCCCTTACAACAAACACCTCGGCTATATAGGTGAGAAGGGGAGGATTTTGGACAAAACATATGGGTTTGATATTAAGTGCTATTGGGAACACATTGAAAACTTGGGGAACAACTTGGGAACATGGTAGGAACACATCAACAACTCATGAAAAAAAAACCTCTCCCCCTTCCCCCCTACCCCCAAAACTCAAATTAAAAAGCTAGGTCACCTGAATGGATGCTGCACTTTCCCATTGGCTGCATGCAATTTCTATTACCAAAAATGTTAGTTACCTTTTTGGCCTAGGCTAATGGCAGGGAAATAAATTTGGGGAAATAGCCACCTCTCCTATTAATTAAATGAGGTGCCTCCAAAGTTTTTTTTTTGGGCAACGTGTCAATTGGATTGACCCATCACTTCCAAAAAAAAAATAATGAAAACTTTCCAAAACAGAAAGCTCTATTTTGAACTATACAGTTCCTCCCTTTTGGCCCACCTATATAGGTGAAAGGAGGATACCATTTTCCAAGGCATATAAAAGTGAGGAGGTATGGAGAAAATGTTGAGGAAAATATTGGGAACCCATTGGAAACTTGAAAGGAACATAGTGCGAACACATTGGGAAGTCGGGAAAAATGAAAAATAAAATTTCCTTCCCCCCACCCACCCCAAAACATAAAAGGAAAAAAAACAAGGCGCCTTGAGTGCATGCTTGGGCCTTCCCATTGGTTGCATGAAATTTCTCTTTCCAAAAAACTTCATCACCATTTTTGGCATGGGCTAACACCCCTTGCAAAGAACACCCCACTTATTCAGTGTTGGGGCACATTTGATTTTTAAAAATAATTGATGGGTAGAAGTGGACAAAATGGACTTTGATACATAACACTTTAGTCTTTTGCTTATTTGATC
>Ga0116227_10005405_pt1 | contig 26906 bp, 25 predicted proteins | sample S1TSphgellanicum_FD_89693 | JGI IMG/M metagenome (GOLD analysis project Ga0116227, IMG submission 89693) | Host-associated microbial communities from peat moss isolated from Minnesota, USA - S1T2_Fb - Sphagnum magellanicum MG | ecosystem: Host-associated > Plants > Peat moss > Unclassified...
AAAAAGTAGATATTTAAAGAAAGAGATGGACAGAATAAGGTTAGGAGGTTTTTTTTTTTTTTTTTTTTTTTTTCAATTTTGTGATGTAGCCACAGGGACAACTATCCACGAGAGGAAAGAGCCAAAATAGATGGGATATTTTGGCCGGTTTTTTGGGCCTGGAACCAAGAGAGAGAGAGAGAGAGCAGTGCACAAGGCAAGGCGCTTGGACCAGTGTTTTTTTTTTCTTTTTTCCAATTTCCTGATGGAGCTAGGGTGGCAAGAATCACCCCTATGCGGATTTCTACTTAATTGGCAACTTTATTTCATGGAACTTTTGAAATGCTAGCCAGTAGGCATAAATGTGGCGACACCCTCCCAAAAAAATCAGTTTTCTATGCCATTTAGGCGAATTGTTTTTGAAATAAAGAAAAAATTGTGACAGAATAATTCATTTTCAAGAAAACTTGTCACCATATGAGAATTTTCGGTAAGAAGAAAGAAGACTTGTGTGTTTGGGAAACATTTTTGGGTATTCCCTCCCGTAGCCAACCATAGTGGTTATCTAGGTGCTAACCACTAACCATCCACATGCATCTATTTACTTAGTGGCCATCAAGTGCCTTAACTTACCTACCTATCAAATTCCCACTTAGATTTCCTACCTACTTGCTGAAGGTACTCACTTGTTACTCACTTTTACATAGATAGTTACCTTGGTAATGTGAGGGGGAAGTAGGAGGCTTGACATGATAGGTCACCAAAGTGCTACAAAGTTGTTATCTTGAGGTTCATATAGAACTGAGTGATATGGGATTTCCAATGGACATGCACTGGGTGACATATATTCACAAAAAGACTTTGTCCATAGGACTCTATCCAAGTTATATTTACCAGAGGTGGAGTGCAACTTATCAGTGTTTCGCACCAACAACAATTCAAATAGGTGAAGTAGGTGTGGGTGGGAGTTTTTAAAATACTGGGGTGGAGTTTTGTTGGTTGAAATGCAACTTTTCTAGACCAGAAAGCTAAACTAATCAGGAATGAGGTACTCAAATGCAGTATTGTATTGAAATAACTGATGCTCCCCACATTCATCTTTCCCACCACAAACAATAATGACAAACCCTCGACCTTCACATATCTTTCATGATCTAGACCATTGTTGGTTTTGTGTTGGGTTTTGATTTTAATACCCATGTTTTTGTGCTGCCAGCACCGGTGAAGTGGGGTTGGGGTCATTTCTACACAACCTCATTTGTCTCTTCTGGATGATGAGGCCAAGTGTACTTTGGGTGCTCACGGTTTGCTGTATTTATCTGACAGCAGACTGAAAGAGAAGTCTTGTAGAAAATTTGTGGAACCTGAAGTAGTAGGCCTAAAACCTACCACAAACCACTTAAACAACAATAAACAAGTTTCTTTTCCTTCCTGATGGTGCAATGATACCATGTCGATCAATGATTAAAACAAAATTATGCCAATCAATTATTGCACGGGCAAGTTAATTCCTTAAACTAAAGTAAAATACTAGTTTATAAACCCTAACATTCATATTCTACACTGGAAGATAGAAACCTGCTCCTGCCATAATGAGACTTGCCATAATAGTGTGGAACATCTTGTCCTAAGTATTAAGTCAGATGTTTTTCGCTTTTGCTTCAAAAGCCATGATCATACCAATTATCCAACACTCACCAAAAAAAAAAAAGTTCATCATGAAGTGTTACGGACAACAAAGAGTTTCCATCAGTGGGCCAAAGTGAACCATCACCCACTGGCCACACACCATGCAGGACGGATGGTATGTGGTTAGGAAACGCCATTTCATTGTATTGCTGCCTAATGCTAACTACAATACTCATGTGTGAGCTAACCACATTGGTTAGCTATGTACCATTGTAAAACCGTAGCACTCATCAAAGTGTCTTACCTATTTACCTCTGTACATATTTATCACTTGGCTTACCTACCTACTAATTACCTCTGATACTTACCTGCTGACATACAGAATTATCTTTACCATTCAGGCAGCATTTAGATTCAGTTGCAGTCCACCACAACTAGGTTATAAAAGGTTGAGGTTTCCAATGGATGGTCCAATTTGTGTATGCTAAGCATTTTTGGGTGGTTCTCACCCTTTCTAAAAGGCCTCTCAGGGCAGTTTTTAGATTGGTTTAGGAGAATGGGGCCCATTAAGGAATTAGAGAAAAGGGTACTAGGTCACATAATCGTCACCACCACCTGCAATCAAATGTGTGAGGAAAATTAATACACACTTTGCTTTTGTCTTGAGAAGACCATCTTTTTAAAGTTTCTATATTAGTTAGCTGGGTTGTTTGTGCTCATCAAGTATAAGAAATCTTAGGTGTGGATATCACAGCCTTCGAGTCAGTACTCTGAGTTGCTGTATCACATTTAGTCTAATTAAATTCTTGTCTGTCTACATGCTTCTACAAGGAATGGATCCAATTGGTTGCCGGTCAATATTTTGCTCCCACTTCTACTTTTTAAGGTTGATGGGCCACATGTTGGCAGCAATCCTTTATGAGATATATAGTGTGAGTTGTGTGTGTGTCATGTCACAATTTCTCTCTCAACCTTTAGCAACTCTGCAACCAACTCACTATCTGTAATTGTTGTCCATCTGGGTTGCTTCGCCAGATTGGCATTTGGTGCTTGCCTTGATTGTGTCTGTAGGTGCATGCAACAAGAAACTGATTTCTGGAAACACTAGTGTCAGAAGAGCATTGCTTCTAATTAGTTCCAAATCTTCAATTAATTGCACTACTTCTGTTAAGTGTGTACTCAGTAAGCTCTAAACCATAATCTTTTGTAATTGTCTCTGACTGTATCAAAACCTCCCTCACCATATGATCCACCCTTAAAGCATCTCCAGTGGTGCTCAGTATGTGACCTTGTGAATTATTTCTCACATCCAAGTTTAGTTTTTTTCTTTTTTTTCCAACACCTCCTATAGAACTAAAACTGAGACCACAAATAGGTGGGAAACTACTCATAGCAAACCACCTGGACCAATCATTTATGTTTGGCGAATAAGAAAACAGGTACAAGCAGTCAGATCATATTTATTACACTTTTTTCTACAGGTGTTAGGCTTTGCTGTGACTTTTAACCAACCTCATCACACTGTGCAAAAATGTTAGGCCAAAACCATTTTGCTGAGCCAAATAAGCATGTTTTCACAATTTCATCCGATTTTAATTTCCAGGAACCTGTACCAAGTACCACTGGACTTGCTCTTAGAAATTAAGGAGACTCTAATAGTGCAGTTCATTCAGACATTGGACATCCTGGCAAACTGTGAGAATCTCTGAGTATATCTGGGGACAGGATTGCAGCAAGAAAACTGATTATTTTTCAATGTTTAGTATTATCAAGAGTCAAAAAGATAGTTGACAAAAAAAAAGTAGCTTGTGGGGGTGGTGTACACTCTGCACACTAGAGTTTCTTCTTACAATCATCTCCCCATGGGGCTGGCATAAGGATGTCAGAATGATGTCAAACTTTCCATGTTTCTAAGTCTGAGAGAAGAATTGACATTCAGATTTGATTCTTAGCAATTCTCAACAACAAAATCAATCAGCTCCTTGGAACTATTTATAAAGTACTTGGCAAATAACACTTGGGTATGCAACTGAATAATAAGGTGCTAAATGATAATTGAATGGAAGCATTAGATTTTGATGGGTACAAGCGGAATTAATTTACTACTACTCCTTTTATTACACTGACTGAAATCATAGAAAAAACTTGAAAGACTATTATAATCAAAGAAACACATTATAAATACTCATAAATATTCTGGAAATGGATATGAAATTCAATTATGGTTTTGGTGTCATAAACTACTGCTGCTGTTGGTGTACACTCCTTCCTGATTGTGTTGCTTCTATTGCTGTTTTCTCTTCACAAAACTGCTGCTCACATGCTTGTGAACCTGCCACTTCAATAATTGTAGTTGTTTGGGCTTTTACAAATTGCTACTCACATACCCCTCATTGGTGCAACTCCAAACCCTAAGCCTAAAACATTGAAAAGTCCAAAAATAAACAATCGTAACAAAAAATTCATGCACAAATGTACTTTTAGAAAATTTGTTTAAGAGTTTAGACATGGTAGCCATGGATTAAGCTGGATTAAGCTTATCACTTAAGAAACAAGTGTTTAGATTTAATTAAATTAGGCATGTATTGAGCTTAATTAGTTAAGTGCCGAATGTTGGTTTGGTTGTCTGCATTTTTGACCCAATTGATTACTTCCATGCGTTTCCCTGGGTACAAGAAAATGTCTGATTTTATAACTGGGTATGTGAAAGTACTTAGCCAATGTGATTCATAAGATGGCAGAGGGGGGTGACTTCCTAAGTCGAATAGAATCATGACCTGAAAGTAGTAACAAAGTGTATTGTGTACCTGTCGGGTGAGGAGATTGTGTATTTTGCCTTTTTTAACATGATGTTTTTCACTAAACTTCTGCTTAGCTTATGCAATCAGCCAGCACAGTGACTGGAATGGCTGCCGAGTTAAACTGACCAATCAATACATTATTTTAGTGTACAATTCACCCCTGTGGTTTCTCGTCTCTTCAGTTGGTAAGTTAATGGTTTAAGTGTGAGAGAGGCACCTCTATTGACTGAAGTTGGCTTGAATACCAACTAGAAATTGAATTGGATCATGGAATTTATTGGGGCTTGAGTTTTTGACCCCTTTGATAAATATAAAAAATCACCTGCAAAAATCACCTACCTATTGACAATTTAGTTATTGTTGGAAAAAGTCTTTTCTCCTCCTCTTGATTGTGTGTTTTTAACCAAGCTCTGGGCAGCCCAAAAATATATTCCACCCCCATTGGGTCCGCTTGGAAAGCTTACAGAGAACTCTGTGAGTCAAACCACATCTAGGTAGGCCTTTGAGGCTCACCTGGCAGCCATGCTGGATTATTTTCTACTCTGGGGCTGCAAGCCTAGAGGACTAGTTGCCCAAAATGGCCTCTCAAAGTTTGGCCTCTGGACAAATTTGGATCTCACAACTTGAGGTGTTTTTTAATGTTAAAAAAATTGCTATTTTGCACGGCTAATTAGTTTTATGTTTTGGAGAACACTATATCTTTTTAAATTCAGGTCATGATAGGTTTATAAAGTCTGGGTACTACCATGTATCTTGTGTGAGACCAGATGTATGTGGATCGAGGAGTGTGTGAACATACAAGTAAGAATGAAGTTGGTGAAGGTTTGCTTGGCATGTCATCGTATGGTAGTGGGGACGGATTTGATGCTTGTCCATCATGTCACAGTAGCGGGGATGGATTTGACTTGTATGGCAGTGTGGACAGATTTGACGCTTGTCCATCATGTCACAATGGATCTGTATGTACTCCAATGAACTCACATGCACTGGAACCTTGTGTGTGATCATGATCTTGAGCCGCGGATGGCCAACTCGTCCCTTTTGTTTTGTTTTGTCCTTTCTACTCCATAGGTATAAGCCATTTGTGACAATGATGATATATTATTTTCGACCTCTAGTTTAATAGTTCATCTCATGAATGTAGTTGATCTAGGTATGCTAAGTAGTTAAAGCCCACAATGGCTGAACCAACCAAGTTTAAATTCCCTATATATCTTTGAATTGCATATTCTGATTTCCCATTCAAATTTCTTTTCTTCTTTGGAATGGGTGTATGGAAATTGTATCTGATTTTGTGTTACAATTCTTCTCTTTTATTTTGGGGGGGTGGAGAGAAGGGGGATGGGCATGTCAAAATTCAGAATGTATATGGAATCTGACCATAACCAGTGTGAGTAGTTATCCTCACTATTTGATTGAAATGAGATGTTAACTTAAACTCCAATTGCAACTGGGATTCAATTGAAGGGAGAATTTTTTTAAAGAAGAATTTTACACCCATTCATTTGGTCATTGCATTGGTGTGGGTTTGAAGAAAGCCTGATTTTTCAAATTTCTCTTTTTGGCAAAATTTAGCCAATAGGAAAAAGGTTTCTGTGGTAGGAATCAGTGTTGTTAATTTTTAGTTTATTTTGAACGTGGCAATCAGCCATGAGCCCGTTTTAGTCAAATTTGGCTATTAAAATTTATGACAGGAAGAACTAAACATCCATGTATATTTCTGGCTACCTACTTGAACCATGAATAGAAACCTGGCGATCATGTGTAGGATTTTATTTGGGAATTTTCCTCCATTTGTGGGGAATTTTGTTTTCCGAAAAAAATTGAATACAAGAAAAAGAACATTTCAAAAATGGAGGAACAGTGCAAAATTTTGAAAAAAAAAGGGTGGGGGGAAGAGGCTGGAAATGGGGACAGAAAAAAAATGAGAAGAAAAGGGGAAAATGAATAAAAAACATAAAATCGAAACCCCCCAAAAAAAAAAAAACGGTAACGAGCGGGATGGTTAAAAGTTAAGTTTAGTTAAACTAGGGTCTAATGAGTAGGCAGCCTATGAGTGCACACATAGGGGGTCCTGTCCTGGCACTTAGCTCTCTGTGCGCTCTGGCTATGGCGGATGCGCAGCCACCCCCGCTGCGTTACCTCATCAATGCTCCGTCTCCGACCCTTTTTTTGGTCCCGCAAGAAACGAGAACGGACGCGCGAGCTCCTGATCTTTCCCGGGATCTACGATTTGCTTCATGAGGTTCCTGATTTCTTTTCCATTTTGTTTTTAGTTTTTGTTAAGTACGTCGTCTGTCTACATGTTTCGCTGTTTTCTTCCGGCTGGAGCTGCTTTTCTTGCTTGCCAGTAGCGTTGAATTTCTCTTGCGCTGCAGTATTCAGGGCCGCTTTTCCAGATTTTTCGCTGTCAGGTTTTGATTCTCGCGGTTGGTGCAATTGCGGTCCAGTAGTGGTTAACAGTCTTCCTGTTGGCAGCGCTGTTTAGCATTTGATGACGAGGTTGCTGGCGGATGTCGTTGTGACTTCTCACCACGTTGCAATAGTGTCGAACTTTTCTGTTTCACGATTTGAAGTTCTTTTTGTGTTCATTTTTGCAGTTCTTGGTTGCTATTGCGATGCTCTGGCCGTGTAAATTGTGGTGGATTGTTCTAGTTTTCAGTGGAGTATAGTAGACGAATTTAGCGTGCATTACTGTTGCTATCGACGGAGTCCGAGGCAGTGCTCGTAACTCTGCGCCTCCTATTGCGTTCTCTGACTTTTTGTCTGTTTTCTGTCGAAGGTTTCGTAATCTGTTGTTTGCTAGAATGAATTCTGAGAGGTGATGGAATCCGGATCATTATGTGTTTCTGAGAGAGAGAGAGAGAGAGAGAGAGAGAGAGAGAGTTGTTGCGCAGGTTTCTGGCGTGCTATAGTTTCTTCTGAGTTTCTAATTATCATAGCCGCTTATTTGTTAAGCCGTAACTGAGACGATGCGGTTATTGGCGGGGGAGACGGACAAGGACGCAGTGCTCTTGGCCGGATGGCAGAATTGCCGGAAGGTTTGGTGTTTCTCCCCGTATTGACGGATGGCAGTTGGACAAGTGATTAGTTCCTTGAAACCCGTGTCAATTCTGTGTTTCGAACGAACATTTTCTGTGGGAAGACCTTGCGATTCACACAGATCGACAATAATTTCGACCAATTCGTCTGGGAATTCTCAGTCTGCGCACTGTAAATCAGAGACAGGAGAGCGACAGTATTTCTGCAACCTGAGGATCGGGCAAGAAAGCGCGAAGTGATTCTACACCTCATGAGCTCCGCACATTCATGCACAGCAGGCTCTTACTGTAAAGCTGAGATGTTACATTGAAGCTCTCTAGAGAAGTGCCAGAGAGCTTCGTAGAATCGACCGAATTTCTTTCATGATGCCCGGACACTTATGAAACCAGCTGATGCCGCATGAGCTAGGGAAGACGAGTGAGGAACAGAGGAGTATTTTCTAGGATGACGGTCCGCGAGGAAGAAGGTGCTTTAGGAAAGGAGGAGCTATTCCCGTGTACTCTGGATGTATATGAGCGTTTCTCCATCGACCGGGTGTTTGCAGCAGGCATCAGCAAAAATTAGTTGTTCTCCGCATTGTGCTGTATTCGAAGTTTTCATTGGCGCCAGAAGCTATGAGGAGTCGACGGAGCAGCGCGTGTTCCAACGGCAGTCGAGAGGAAGCCGTAGTATCATCGACGTGCAGTAAGCCCCAGCAGAGTAGTAGTAGCCACCATAAGTCGAACTTGAGTAGCGGACGCAATATTGGCGTGGGACGAGATTTTTCCGAAAGAGTTGTAGTAGCAATAGATGCAACGCGGGAGATCACCAAGCATGCGCTGGAGTGGGCTCTCACTAACGTTGTGGTGCAATCAGGGGAAATCATCACACTACTTGCTGTTCTTCCCACTAGTAACAGTTCTGGTAAGAGCTCATGATGCAACTTCCCCAAACGCACATTCTCTGAACAAGTCTCTTGTTTCTGATCCCGAGGCCCAGTTTGGGTTTGCAAGGCTCTGTTCAATCAGGCATTCAAAAAAGAATTGTGAGCTCAGAAGGTCAAGTTTTTTGTGAGGTAGTGTTTTTGGCAGGATGTGGACTGTACTAGGGGACCAGCTTGTATAGGGCTTTTTTTGCTGTAACCTATAATTATGATTGAAGACATACCTGAGTGTCTGTGTGCTGTTGTCAATTCCATCAATTTCAACTGAGAATCTGATAATCTTTTTTGTATTTATGGCAGTGAGAAGGATATGGGGTTTGCCTGTTTTCTTGCCATTGTTTGGAGGAGATTGCTCTTTTCATTATGGAAGAGTTAGTATGAGGGGTTCTCATGTATCAGTGGAAGAAGAAGTTCACGAGGCTTGCTCACTAATGTTGCAGCAGGTCCACATGTTGTGCACTTCAAAGAAGGTGAGTTCATCATTGAAATCAGTATATACCTATTTGTATACAGCAACAACACCTCTGGTGGTGGTTATGGGGAGAAGCAAATGACAGACTTTGTTTGTGTAGACTTTGTTATTGTTGTCTCTGCTGAAGGTGTGTTGTATTTTTTTTGCAGGTGAATGTTAGGGTGAAAGTGGTTCAAGCAGCAGGAAGGGAAGTGACAGCAATGGAGTCAAGAAAACTTGGTGCAACTTGGGTTGTTCTTGATAGGCAAGTTCACCAATCTCTCCTCATCCATGCAAGGTTGTCTCAAGGCTTCTAACATCTTTGAACATTTACCTGATTGCTCCTCATGTCTCAGTGTGACTTGCTTGCTTTTGACTGTCAACAGGCTACATTCTGCTAAATTCATGCAGCTAAAGAGTACAAAATAGGCCTTTTGAGTTTATTTACTATGTCCTTGGAATCTATTCTTGTGATTAATATTCATAGTTAGTGTTTTAGCTCATGGGTCTCTCAAAGGTTTCTATTACTTATAATGGTTCTGCAAAAGCCAACATGGAGATAAACAGGTGCAATTTAAATTGGAATTGTGCAACAGCAGATTGATGTGGTATCTGCAGGTCATCAGTTTCCTGCTTCTCAAGGATCCTGTAACCATTTTTTCAGAAGTCTATATGCTTGCAACAGCTCTGGATCTATGTCAACAATCCAATCTGCAAGCAAAGAAGCTGTCATACCACTATGAATGGTGATAGATTGAGAAATTACTTTTTGGGTTGGTTGCAGACATTTGAAGAAAGAGGGGAAGTTTTGCAAGGATCTTCTGCAGTGCAACATTGTGCTTGTCAAGTCAGAGCCCAAAATACTCCGCCTAAATCTTAAAGGAACAGGACCTGATGAACCCAATGTTGCTCCAGCCTTTGTAAATGACGACGGTTCACGCACTCCAAGCTTCTCAAAGGAAGACCAAAAGGACTCAAGCACAGCATTGGGAGTGCTAGGCTTTCCTGGGTCTGATAGGAACACTCCTTCAAGCAGTCCTGATGACATTGGAACCCCCTTCACTCCATCTGATCATGGAACTTTTTCAAACTCAAATACCAGCTCAGAGCAAAGCAGCTCTCCTTATGCTACCTCTAAGCCTGGCAACAGAAGCCCAGAAATGTCTGTTCGTGGGGCCATCTTGGAAGCTGCAACCACAGATTTCATTGAGCATGGAGGTTCTTACACTGTCTCCAATTTTGATAGTGATGAAGACAAAAGTCCTGAGCTAGTACGAAGGGTCAGCACCAGTCTCCGCAAATCGTTTGATGGAAATGTAATCTGTCAGTTTGAGAATATGACACGAAATTCAGGTGGGAACTCTTCCCTCTGGTAGATTCTGCATAGCTCATCTATGTTTTTCTCCCTACTTCTTCCATTCCTGTCAACTTAAGCAAGAAAGTTGCTAAGTCAGCTTCAGTTAAATATGTAGTAGGTTTGTAGATAAACTACTGTAACGTGATAAAACTGCAAATTATGTATAGTTCCTGTGGCTGTTGGGTGTCTTCCATGCTTGCCTGACATCATAGGAGACATTCTGTGGTTTAATGTAGAATGTGCCTGGATTTTGTTATGTTCTTCAACAGGGAGTAGCACGGTGGTGTATTCGAGGGAGAGGATGTCTTCTAGATTAGCTTCGAAAGCTGTTTCCAGATCACGATCAAGCTCCAGAAGGGGATCACCTGTTAAAAGCTTGCGAAAAACATCCCCTTTAGAGTCATTGGATGGAAATCGGCGGCAGTCTTTTGAAGGGTGGAGTAGGGAGGCAAGGCCGGGGCAGGGTTTGAGAGTGGTAGTTCAAGAGAGTATTCCTGCACAGCGTGAATCACTATCAGATCTCTTTAAGCCTGGAAGAGGTATCAGACACAAAGTGCATGTCTCTTTTGCATAATTAACTATTTTACCTAGATTTCATGCAGAGTCTTGTAAAGTGCCTCTTTTATGATGTTGGGTTTACAGATGGACTGCTACTTCCTTTTTGCCCATAGACATTGTGCTAAATTTTACTTTTGAATTTGTGCCACAGATCCGGTACAAATCTCAATCCCTGAAGAAAGGTGCAATGAAATTACAAGCAATCAATACAAGTATGGCAGAGGTTTCCAGGGAGACCAAGAAGCTGGGGGCAATGATCTTCTACTGAGAAGCAACCAAGGGGACTTGGAGCGAACTTTGAGCATCCGCAAAGCTGTAATGTTATCACGTCAGAAATTGCCTGGTGCACCACCCCTGTGCTCCATTTGCCAGCACAAGGCACCTGTGTTTGGAAAACCACCTCAGCGGTACACATATGCTGAGCTTGAGCTTGCAACGGCAGGTTTTGCACAAGCTAACTTCTTGGCTGAGGGCGGATATGGATCAGTCCACAGGGGGATTCTCCCAGATGGACAGGCAGTGGCAGTGAAGCAACACAAGTTAGCTAGCACACAAGGTGACAAGGAATTTTGTTCTGAGGTTGAGGTACTTAGTTGTGCCCAGCATAGAAATGTTGTGATGCTTAATGGCTACTGCGTTGAAGGGAAACGTCGACTATTGGTGTATGAGTTCATATGCAACAGCTCGCTGGACTCCCATCTCTATGGTAAGTTAATTGCATGCAACAATGTCTCTGTTGAAGTTTTGATGAATTTGTTCCTTTTGTGTACTTAATTATCAGCCTCCATCTGATAATTGTTCCAGAACTGACAATCTTGGAAGCACATTGCATAGTAGTATTGGCCTCATGTTCCTTTCAGGTGTCCAACTGATGTATTAAAACTAACTAGTAATTGCCAAAGTTTAGGCATTATCAAATGTGTTCTGTTGTTGCTCTGTACCTCAGAAGAATTGCTCACCAGGAGGTACTGGTTGACAAGTTACTTACATTCTTCTTGTTGATCCAGGTAAAGATAGGGTGCCTCTGGAATGGCACTCACGCCAGAAGATTGCTGTTGGGGCAGCACGGGGCCTTCGCTATCTCCATGAAGACTGTCGTGTGGGTTGCATAGTGCACCGTGACCTGCGACCCAACAACATATTGCTTACTCATGACTTTGAACCGTTGGTATGGCGCATTTACTGCCAGTTTCTTGCAATTCTCAATTATCACAAATTAGCAGATAATTATCTTAGATTACAACACCATAATACTACCAGAAGTGTCACAGACAAAATGATACTCTTATCAGTGTCTTTGTTGAGCTCAAAGTATGGTTATGGCATCAATGTGGTGTATCTGTTTCAGGTTGGGGATTTTGGGCTTGCACGGTGGCAGCCAGATGGTGACTGTGGTGTGGATACCCGAGTTATTGGAACATTTGGGTATAAATTCATATTGTGCACCTGCCATCATGAGGGGGGCCTTGAAAGCGTCCTACAGATCTGGCTTATGTTCATATTTAAGGATGGAGGCTGAGCAATCTGATGACTGTTGTTTTTCAAGTGTGTAAACCTGTATTGTTTAGTTACTTGTTTTCCTTGGGCATAAAGTAGGTGTGGTGCAGATCCAACATGTGACCATATACAGAGCTCATTATGCAGCTGGCTTATCTCATGAAAAAAGTTCTGGGGTGTGATTTTGGTGTGGTTAGGTATTTGGCACCAGAGTATACACAAAGTGGTCAAATTACTGACAAGGCAGATGTATACTCATTTGGAGTTGTTCTCTTAGAGCTCATTACAGGACGGAAGGCTGTTGACCTCAACCGTCCTAGAGGGGAGCAATGCCTCACTGAATGGGTACACAATCTTATGACTGTGTCTTCTGCTTGTTTGGCTTGACACTCATGTGGTGAAACTCTGTTTTGACGAGGGAAAGGTTCATTGTTCAAGCTGAACTAGTTTTCACTTACAGATCATCCACAAAATTTGAAGCTACTTATCTTCTTGTTTTCCCCTTCTCTTATACCCTATCTTGTCATGTGGGATACCAGTTAGAAATCAAACTTCCCCTGCCCAAAAAGGTTGAATATTTGTGTGAAATAAATCAATAGAGCTCATCTGTTGGTAAATTTTTCTATTTTGACCATTGGTTGGGTTATACTTATGGCAGGCACGGCCTCTGCTGGAAGAGAAAGGAAGCCTTTTGGTTGATCCACGCCTTGAGAATAGGTATTCAGACTTTGAGCTGCATTGTATGCTCCATGCAGCAGCCTGTTGTATTCGCCGAGACCCCCAGCAGCGACCTCGCATGTCACAGGTCAGTCACCTAAACTGCAAGAAACATGAGGAAAACCAACATTTTCAGAAAAAGGATTTTGATCATTAAGTATCTTCATTTTAGGGTATGCATGGCACTGGTTAATAGGTGGGTTTATGCCTGCAAATTTCAATTGCATGATAGCCCAGAAATGGAGCAAGAAATCAATTCTTACCAGCAGCTTTTGGTCAAGCTGAAATGAAATCACTCGTGTTTTCTGCAGGTGCTGCGAATGTTGGAGGGTGAGATAGCAATTGACACAATCAGTGCCTCTCCACCACCAGCTTATGTATCCAGGAAGCCATCATTCGATGGCCTGCTGGAGCAAAAACCTAAAGCTGAGTCATCATGCACACCACGCATAAAGCCCTTGACAAGTCTCATCATCCCATCGAAGAGTCAACAATCAAATAGTGCAACAAGCCTGTGTCAAGGCCCAATGATTGTTGACTTATCCCTAAAGAACCCAGATTTTATCACTTCATGTGAATCGGGCTATGTCAAGAGGCTGTCAACTCAACCTTCTCTTCCAGCCACTCCAAGTAGTAGTAAACTGAGCTTTGAGGCCTTGAGAGCAGCTTATGAGGAGAAAGCCCATCACACACACATTCTAACCTCTGCTTATTAGGGATTTGCAGTAGGTAAGGGCATCTGACGGAGTCTGTATATAGCAACACTGAGGTATGAAGTTGTGATTATGAAGAGTAAATTAAACTGTGCTCATTTTCAGCCCTTTTTGTGAAATTTCAATTGCAACATTGTTTGGAGGGCATGATGTAGAATGTCCTTGTGTCAAAGTTGACCTTGGACACCAATTTTATAATTGATGTCAAAATTTTGTGAATTTTTTTCCTATGAACTTTTTCCTGAGTGCATGCTGATTGATGTACATCTTTTGAAGTGGCAAATGAGGTGTGAGGAGGGGTGGTTGATCACAGGGAAGAATGGGGCAACATTGTGTCAAGAAAGCATGGCAATGTAAAAATGCAAGGGTTTTTTAACTACAAAACAAAAAGGATTGTGTGGAAAGGGTCAGTGTCAAAAGTGTGCTTTGGTTTGCATTCTGATACTTATGTCAAGATGAATTTTCAGATGAGCAAAGGTGATGATTGGGAGAGCATCTTGTGATGGTTGTGAAAAAGATCCAAGAGACAGTATGACTTTAACAAGGTAAGTGTCTTCAAATCCGATACCAATTTGACATGATTTGGGAGACCAGAAGGCCTTATTTTGGGAATCAAGCTGCTGTCTTCGTGGAAATAATTTCCAGACCTGAATTAAGATTTGGTGATTGTTTTCATAAGACCATTCTAGTTTGTAAGGTGAAATAGGTGAGCAAAGAGGGATGATAATGCATGTATGCAAGAAAAGGGTTGAGGAAGACGAGGGAAAAAAAAACATATAATCACCCAGTTAATTCCACAGCCACAGGAATGGAGAGGGTGATTTATGTAAAGACCCACATAAAGCTGGGTATCACTTATTAGTGCCAACATGGAAAAGAGCTCCTACATAAAACCTTCAATTGCCACATTTGTTCTTCCAATCATACTATTAAAACTGGAAATGTATATTATGCTGGTTGGAATAATTGTGTGCACCCATGTTCTACTCATATGAATAAATCAATTTTGAAAAGCTAGATGCATTGAACTAACCAAAGTTTAGGATTTTAAGTCAAACTTGCCATTAAGTTTTGGGATTTCATGCTTTCATTTCGGTTGCAATGATCTTGCATTGTGCATGTATATAATGGTTGCTTTGCTTTGGACAAACCTCAATAAGGGTTTTAACATGTTTTGGTTTTTTTTACTTTCATAAATTGTGCCATCCACAAATCTGTTGACCTTGAATTCCAAAGCATCTGTCCCCAAAGCTTGGGATCATGGTGGATTTGGTGCACTGAAGTTTCCAAGACTAAATCTTTTGGCACAAAAATGTCACTTAGTTGCATGTCCTTGGCAGCTATCCTTGGCATGTGTGGAGCAATTGTGAATAGCTGGTTAACTTTGTTCAAAATCATCCCCACCAGTTTACAGAGTTAACAGAAATAACATTAGTTGCATTGGATTTTTTATTGTTCACAATTTGTCTCTATCCTATGCATCTTCCCAGACAATCTTGGAAAGCATGGGAGCATCAAAGTTTCTAACTTTTTGGGGGGAAAATTTTAGTGTCCACATCCACATCCAACTCATATGTAGGAGAGTAGAAGATTGTATGCATTAAAGTAAAGATATGAAAGAAAACCCCGAACTATTTTCATCTTTGTGAGCATTGATGCATCAGAGTTATTGATGTTGTGGCACAAACTTCCAAGAATTCAGCTCATGCACATCCTTGACACTCAGGATACTCGGCCAATAGTAGCAGGGTCCATGTGAACTCTAAAGCCAATGTTTCAGTGCCAACCAAAAAGGTCTTGCATTCATCAACTAGGGCTAGAAGAAAAAATTCATGTTTTTTATTCTTCATGTCCTTCTCCCTATTCTCATTGATAGCTGAAAGCATCACTCCTAATAGATCTTTCCCATATGGAACTACTCCCATCCTTGCTGCATCTTGTCGACCTTGAGTCGGTTGTTTAAATGCTTCATCTATTTAAAACTTTGATTTAGCAGTCTTTCGATTTGTTGTTGGAAAAATCTGCAATATTAAAAAGACACAATCTTCAAGAGATCCATTCTAGAACTTGGCATGATGTGAAAAAGGCGGAAAATATCCAACAAAATGCATGTTATACATATTAGCAACCATTTACAAAGGCATGTCAACGAATCCAATACATTGATATGCTTTCATTCTGAAGAAAGAAATGTAAACCTGTAGCCGGGTATCCAAGAAAGGGGGTTGTTGAAAGCTTCAGACAAACTGAGAATAAGGGTGTCAATTTGTGTAAACACTTGCTTTCCCTTCTTGTAATTGGTACTGAAAGCTATGTGCACTATGATCTGCTGTTATAATGCACAATTCATTGCTGACTTCCAATTCCACTGAACCATTTCCAGCTTGTACCTTAAGCTCCCAAGTTTTCAACAATGATTTGGTGCAATTCATCATTGTACTAGCCTTTCCCTGCTCATGTCAATAATCCCATCATTATGCTCAACTTTCAGCTTTTCCAAATTTAAATTAAAGACAACAAAGTAAATGAAAAATATGTCTAGTCACACTTGTAATTGAACACAAGACATGGAGCCATCCTTCTGTAATTTTATTTTGGTCCTTCCAAATCCTATTGACATCCCACAATATTCTTGTTTCAAAGTTGAACAACCTAATTGTCGATGCAGTCTGGGGCATTGTATCACCCCTTAGCCTTGTTTTCACCCGTGACTACCAACAGCAAGATATAATGTAAACAATTGTATCTATAATTTCAAACAGCACCTTGATTGACTCAAGGTGGAAAGCAGGATCTAGAAGTCAATGATGTAAACCCATTCTTGACCATTGGTTGCAGGTAAACCAAATTCTCCAATAATCTCATGGACTGTGCTGGTTTGCACATCCATTTTGCAGTACTCCAAAGGCTTCAGAAGGTCTGTCACAAGAATCCTTAGCTCAGAACCCTGATAGTAAAAGCACACCAATATACAAGTTGCATATTCATGAACTTTGATGTCATGGTTGCTTGGTCATGAAGCTTATGAACTCAAAGAACAAGAAGGAAGGTCAAGTGCCCACCATCATTACATAATTTGGTGCTGATCCCAGGTTGGTTTGTACAACTTTCCTTTGGAGGTTGCAAGGTTTGAAATTTTGGGAAATTGGGGACCTTGAATATTTCCTCCAAGGACTGAGGAAACATGGCGACTGCCTTAATGCTCAGTATATTATTTTACAGAAAGCACATTGTTCTTCTGATTAGCATTTTCGGGTTACAGGAGTATTGCAATATTGTGTGAGACTAGAAGTGAGTTTGGATCAATGGAAAATAGAGCTTGTTGGGGGATTGACTCTAGGCACAGTTTCAAAATTCTGGATTGCCACAGGTTTCAAAATTTGTTCATCACAAAACTCCAACACCTCTGGAACACTCCCCACAAAGAGGTGAAATGGGGGCCCCTTCCAGCCCTGCTGCTCTGTGACATGCTGCAGCCTTTGAGGTGTCCACAATGCTTGTTAACCATGCCCCAGACATTCTGAGGAAGTGCCACCATTGCCATAGTTGCCACAACAAGAGCTAATGTCCCCCATACCTGCCCTTGCCACAACTCTGGTATGCTACCCATGATAAAAAAGGCACAGAAAAGGTCAGAGACAAAGCCAGAGACTTCAGTGACAAATAACCCACAGCAAAGTCTAGCACCTGCTGTAATTCAAGTGGAGCTCAGGGACTGTGATTCATGGGTAACTTCTCCAGCGTTGTAGACCAACTGATTGAAATCAGAGCTTGCAATATACAGGTATGTACATAGATTCTTTTGAAAATTACAACACAATTGAAGGAAGTAGCAAAGAGTCTAGCTCATGGCAACACAGTAGGCATGCAGACACTATCATACCCAGTAATAAGTCAGTTGGATGTCATCTCAATCAGCCTATATAGTACATGTAGATACAGGGTTGGTGTGAAAGACTCTCTGACTTACATATTGAAAAGATGTTAAATCAGTGAGATACTGTACCTATGACTCATGTTCAGCAGTTCTTTGCTGAATATTTATTTATTTTAAGAACTGACTCTAGGCAGTTTCAAATTTAATTTTTCCAGAATTTCAACTGTTGAGGAGTAACTATGCAAAGTACACCCCTTCTTGTGTGTTTTTTATAGTAATCCAATGGTTTGGAAATTATGTAGTTTTCCACAAGTTGGAAGTTCAATTTGCAACAATTTAGATGTTGATAAACTTTCCAAATTTTTCAACTAGATTGTTTGTGAGTTATTTTGTGCCAAACATCAGTTGTAGGTAGATACAGTATGCATTTCCCTGTTGCCCATTTTCCTGAACCAGATGTGTTTGGTGCTGTGCAGACACATCTTGTTGCTGCCTGCATCAAAGACACTTCGGGTGCTGTTATCCATGTTCTGAGCCAAACCTTATGCATATTATGCACATTTTTACCATGACAGGTTCAAAACATGGATAGCAGCACCCAAAGTGTGCCGAGGCAGTATTTGTCTTTTTTCAGGAAAAGATAGATCGGCCAAGGAAAAATAAAATCAGGCAGTATTTTTGTAATGCCAGCAATAAAAACATGTGGCTGTTTAACATCTTCCCTCATTTGTTACCTCAAAATTTCCTAGATTCCCTGCCAGCTCTTTTCAACCGTGCTTGACTTGCAGGTGCCAACTGGTAACAGGTTGGGTCTGCAGTTGTGCTACAATTTTAAAAAAATAAAATTCCTAGATTTCTTCAACTGTACAATGGAACATCTGTTTGGGAAATGAGTTAATGTCAACAACTTTTTGGTAAAAGCACAACTTGTATAAAATGTAGACAGTTTATATCATCCCTTGTTGTCTCTACCCTCATAACCTGGGGACACTTTGCATGAACTAAACAGTCCTTGCATAAGGTTCTTAGGTTTTACATAATCTATTCATCACTTGATTGTAGGCATTGACCTTCAGGCTCAGCCCAGTCTTTAGTCCACTTTTGTTAGTAAACTTAACCTCCTCCTTTGCAAGGTGGCAACAATCTTTGTAAGGTGAAAAATTGTTTGGCTAGTACTGACCCCTGTAGAGACCCCTGTCATTTACTGTGAGTTGAAGCCCAGAGGATGAAAACTGAACCCTAAACCAAAAAAGAAAAAAACTGTACTCATGTTTTCACGGACTAGTATCTAGTTAGTAGTTCCGGAGTTACTAGGTCCTTAGGACAAAAGAGTCTGCAGGTGGATGGATCTCCTGTATGATCTTGTGTTCTTGCATGACCATATCCTGATGACTGTCCTTTTCCAAGGATTGTGGAAGGGGAGTTCACCTCAACATCAACAATTCCACATTTACAGCATGTCTAGATTGCCACCTTTCTAATTTTTGAGCCTTGTTAAATGAATGCAAGGATTTTGAAATCTTGAGACTAGGAAAAATGACAACTGTTGACAAGTATAATGTGTCTCCTCTAAGACCATCTCCACCCACAGCAGGCAAAGCTCCTGTACTGTGTACTGGAGCAGTAATCTGTGGTGAAAGTGGTTTTTTTGCATTATCCAGGGCCTGGTTAGCGACAGCAGAAAACAATGCATTAAATGAAAATGACTCTTTCAAATTGGTTAATTGTATTGATTGGTCCAAGTGGTGTGATTTCCACTCTCATTTTAAATTGTGAGATTTTTTACTCGAATGGGTTGGGAGGAGAAAAAATTATGACCATATCTTAGACTTTTATAGACTGGTACAGGCACAAACCATTGGAGCTGGTTCTGATACCAAAAAACAAAAGGACAGAGAGATATTTGATTACCATTCTTGTTCTAATACCTGTAATCTTAGAAGTGCAGAAATCCAGGACCTTCCAGTTCATGATGAATAATGTATAATTTGCCTACATTTGTTTCAGTGAGATAGGATAAAATTGCTGGACCTCTTTTGTGAAGTTTGCTTTTAGAAGGAAAAACTGGGATCTGACAAATTAATCACAATTTGATAAATATATATCAGGTAAGGTGGGCAGGGTTCAGACAGTCATGCAACAATCTTCACTTGATAGTAAGAGAGCTGGTCCCATCTTATGCCACAACTGCACTCTTGATTGAGATCTGTATTTGATCTGACCAATATTTTTAACCCATTTCACTTTTTGGGATGCCAAAGGATAAATGAATTAAAAAATTTATCACATATCAAGCTGAAGATGTTAGTTTTCCATGAGTTTAGTTCATGCAAGTTCTAAGTTGGAGTTGGCTATGCATCCTTAGAAAGTTGATATGCCTCAATAAGGTCTCCAACAAAATGGAGTCATTCCAACTTTAAGCATGAGGTTTGATTGTCCAAATCATCCAGGCCATAACACTGCTTACATGCCACACATAATTAAAATGGTGTGCCACATGCTTTGTAAAGCCTATGTATTTTTTGCAATAGGAACATATTTTGCAGTGTGTGAAAATGTCTCCAAATTCCTGCCATGAAAGGGGTCATGTGACCATTTCACACAATAGAGAAACAGGGCTGCTCCTCTCCAAACTCACCATATTCCATCACATTGTTTCCATTTGTATAGCCACTGGTACTGGTGTGGTGTAGTTCCAAGCACATAGTCCACATGTGTACTACATGTGTTGCAAAGTGGTCTACTTGTGTGCACATAATCCAAATGTGTCCTAGATGCTTTGCAAAGTGATGTAAGTTAAGTACATGCACGTATGTCACATGTATACTACATGCTGTGCAAAGTGGTCTAAGTTAAGTACATGCACATATTTCACATTTGCACTACATGGTTTGCAAAGTGATGTGCTTAATGTGCATATTATTCAAATGTTTATTTACTACACGATTTGCAAAGTGGTGTACCTCTCCCATGTGTGCACATGTTTAACGAGCATACAACATGCATTGCAAAATTATTGGTAGGCTTATGTGAAGATGTTTTTCTATTTACACAACAATCTACTTCTCACATTGATGAAATATTTGTATTGAATCCTATTCTTTTTTAAAAACCTTGGTGCACTTTCTTTTTAAATATTCAACACATTCATGCCATCTCCAATCCCAGCTTTTTGGTGGTTTTTCTTTCCACATACAAAGTTATAAGCGATCTTTTACATGTTGTGCAAAGAAATAGAAAGAGCCCCTTCAAAGGTGCCTTATACAAAGCTGTGGTCTTTGGCTGCCCCTCAATTGTCACATAAAGATTTATAGATCTGTAAAATGGCCAGACAACGATGATGGATGACCAAGGAGTTAGCACTTGCCAATTCCTCAGGTAATCTCTCTGCAAACAAGAGTAGAGCTTAGTGATGACCTTTCATCCTCTACAATATTACAATTTGAGCTCAGATTTTGCTACTTCCAGTGTACTCAACAAAATGCTGAACCAATAAAGAAAAAAGTCATGATCATATTGGAGTAATTTCATTGTAAGGTAGAACCACCTAGAAGAACCCAAACCAACCAGAATAAGCATATTGAGTAATCAGACTTTAAAAAAACTACACTCATTTTTCTCTTAAAGATGAGGATTTAAAACTCAACCCAAGTTGAAGTGGATTTTAAAAAATAATTCAATTAGTTATGAGTTCATAAAAAATTGTGGTAGGGGTACCCTGAAGTGTCAGTAGGCTCTCCTCTGAATGGTGGGTGTAGCACTTCAAATCTTGCCAAAAGGGCCTTCAATATGGTCAAAGAGAGGATCTTAAAACCAATGTCACATGTGTCCAAAATAGGCCATGGAATGGGCTGGGATTGAAAGTATTTGAAATGGGTTGAACTATATAATCTTAAACTGCTTTTAAAAGAACCTTAAGTTGAAAGTTATTGCAGTCACATTCATAAGCTTATTTGAATGGTTTAGAGAGATTGCAGGATGGCATGATTTAGGGTACACTAATGTTTTAGGTACTTTCTGCCTTAATGTCTCAGTAGTAAATGTCAGTGTAGGCCTAAATCCCTTGTCTTGCATTGTCCCAATAAGCTTTACCTGTGAGTGCAGAGTCTTTCAGCTCTATGGAACAGCATTCTAGCAGCAACTTCAAGCTGATGTAGCTCCCAATGCTTAACCTGAAGAAGAATTTGAGGATGATGATGATGATGATGAATTTTCATTAATGACGTGACTTCTTCTTCTCTCCTTTTGAGCTTTCAAACTCAGGTTTAAGATTCTCCTAAAGCAAAGGCTACAGGTAATAGAGTTGGAGAATCAACAAACCATGTTCTTGACCATTTTGAGCACATAGAAAAGACAATGGGGGATCTTGAAATTGACCAATAGGCATCAGCATTCATTTCAGGTAATTGGTTATGATGCATATGCAAATTCAAGGAAGCATATCTTGAGCAAAGGTGGGTATCAAAAGTTGAAAGTCTAAAGTTGCATACACAAACTGGGGGTTATGCATAGACAAATAAATTGATGTCCATCCAATACTGCTCAGAGGATCACCCAGACCAGTCCCTCTAGATCATGAAGACTTGGGATAAATGGGGCTTGCAATAAGGATGGCTGGATCCTGATGAGCCTCCCTGCTGTGTGACTTGGAAGGCCTAGATAGTGATCATACTGCCAGAGAAGAAGATATAGCAACAAGAGGGTGAATAGATACTAACTATTGCAATAATTTGACAGATCACACTAAGATGTTCTTGAAGCCATGAAGTATAGATCTCATGTACAAACCTCCCATACAAGTTTAAATGCTTACATATCCATCCCTTATTCTTCCTCAGCTGTGACAACATTGGGAAAAATTCCAGCATGTGGAAATTTGGCTACTAATCCAAAATTGGATGCACATATTTGTGCTGACCTATTTGATAGTAGCAAATGCAACCACTCTAGAAAACCACTGATGATAGGTACTTGCGGAAAATGGCCTGACAGCCTCAATGTTCAAAAAGATTTAAAACATGCTTCCTATTTATAGAGCCTTGCTCTACATCTGATTGAATTTTTGCAATCAGACCTTTCAATGTCCCAAATGAAATATCTTCAATCAAAGAGGTTACAAAAATAGAAGTCATAACAATGTGTGGTATGTCCCATTGTCAAATCTAGTGGACAAAGAAATTGGTTTCAGACAAAAGCTTTACAAACCCTTCCAAATACTTTGGTTGGGGTTGTGTACTCAATTTTTCTTTCAAGGCTCACTGATAGACAACCTGAAGCTATCTGCAATGGGCCTGCACAAAGTTTTGGGTCATAGAAGCAATTCCTTGAGTGCAGGCATAGGCACCTGCAAACTCGAGCAAGGCCAGCATAGCAAAAGTCACTCACCATGCTACTGTTGAAAGTATTATTGCAACTGCAGTGGAAAGAGCACCCAGCACCACCCCAATCTGATGAAAAACATCAACCCATGTTGCAAAGCATTAGCAACAATTCACAGCTGCAATGCCAACATGCACAACAAGCCATTCTCTACTGCCTTGTTTAGAAGTATACAAGCTCAGGAAATCCTCCTCAGAAGTTATATTGCATCACTTCTTTACCTTTTGAAATTTCCAGAAGTGGCTGAGTACTTGCAGGCATGACTTGCAGTGAACCACATGCTGGGAGTAACAATTTGTTGGGTCTCTGGCAAACATTGCCCCAATTGACCCTCTTGCAGGATAAGAAGATGCTGCTGCAGCAACTAGACCTGCTGGTGCAGCTTCAGCAACTGTTATATTTGCAGATTGCAAAAGAGACCTGTGCCCAAAGTAGTAAGGCATACCATGACCAGTAAGATCAAGCCATTTCCGATACTCAGTAACCCATGTATCTGATGACTTCAGGTTGATAAAGGTGTTTGCTGCCCAGATTTTCCCACACCAATGTTTCATTCTGGGAAGCCAGAAACCCCATGTCTTGTTCAAACACAGTATTGCTTCTTCTATGGATGATCCAGGGTGGAATCCATTTAAGTTGGTTCCCAAAATTTGTACCCCAAACCGAACTAGCAGCCTTGACTTTCCCTGTCCTGCTGGGCAGCAGAGGAACACAGCACTGAAATACACTTTCTTCCCATCCTTACCTACAAGTTCCATGTCATTTCATAAGCAACAAGGTGCCTCAAACCAAAGGGTATTGGCCAGAGTCTGGCTGCTGATTCCTCTCCATTTTCCTGCAAACCCTCTAGAAGTGCACTCTGTGACTTTAAAAACCTGTTGTTTTAAGAGTCCACTAAAGGATTATGAAGATAACAATGTGCCTCAAGGACACTTTGTCTTCTGTGTCATGCAGACTGATTTGTCCTCACTCACTGCAGGTTAAAGTCTCAAATTGTACTCAATGTCCAGACAAACAGATTAACTCCAAGAATTTGCCATTAAAACCTAGGCCAACTTCTGAAGTAAAACACTGCACAATTTGCATCTTCATCATCCAAACTTCCTGCCAATTGCAGACAAGCATAATTGGTCTTATGACCACACCTAAATGGATTCTACAGTTCCCCAAAATCACCAATTCCTGTTTATCACATTCAATAATGAGCTGTAAAGATTTCGAGCTTACCAAGGCTTGAGAATTTTCACGCTTGGCACTGGGGTCAGCTTGATCATGTGAGATGGGGATATGAGCAGGGTCCAGGAGGTTCTCAAGCAAAATCGAGTAGTCATAGGGGAGCTCATGAATGGATGAAATGTCTTGAAACCCCTCTCTTGCATAGTGTTCAAACCAGGGAAGCTTTTTGGGGTCCCCTTTTGTCTTCTCTGAGAGCCACACCCATATTACACCCTGTGACTCCCTCACTTCATATGAATGGGTGCATGCTGCCTTTGGTATTTTTGCTCCAGGTGCCAACTGCAACTCAAATCATGATCCATATATTCTTCAGCCATCCCCACCAGCTAGACAGTCTAAGAAAAGTAGAATAAAGCCACAAGAGCAAAGTTCTGTGGTGTTTCAGGCCTACAGAGCAGTTTACCGAAGGCATCCTTGGCAGCTCTTGGTCATCTTGCTTTCAAAATGCTTCATCAAACAGGAACGAATAGTTCCTGAAATCATCAGAGGATTTATGGAATAAACCCTCATGGTTAACACTACAATTATGACACTCTGAGTCAGGGTTTTAGAGTAAATATTGTGCTAAAGTAGACCTGTGGGATTTTGATGCAAGCTCCCGCACCATTGAATTGCCAGCCATGGTAAAGACACTCCAGATTTCCGTCTGTGATTTGCCCTTCCAATAACTTTGCCGACCTGTCATTCGAACCTCAATGAGCATTTCTACCAACACAAACAAGTCGTAGTACCATAACTCTCATTCTAATGAATACTTCTGTGCAAATAAGAATATGTTTCTAGCACCAATCTTACTGTCACCCTACTACAGAAGGATGGAGGAGGAAAAGGATCTTCAAATTGTAAGAGATGGCTCTACCCCCAACAAGCTATCCTGATCATGTCATTTGACAATATCCAATCTCTTGTACATCTGATAGTGCAAATACCACTCTGCATCATTGTTGCATCCCATTCAATTTGGCATACATTGTCAGTAGCTTGGTCATCCCATGCATGTTGCAATCATCTTATTGATGGCTGATTGGATATCTAATATGCAAATCGATATCTTCATGGGGGAGGGAGAGAGTGAGGAAAAGGGAGAAACCGACCCTAACAATCTGCGTACAAAGACTGGAAATTACTGAAGAAGAAATCGAGGATTTGAACTGGAAATGCAAATCAAAACAAACTTGCACCTGTGCGGACATCGATCTTCCAAGCAATTGAGCTTGCCCTCGCCGTCGTAGATGGACAAAGAGATTTGTCAAAGACAGTGAGCCCTAGAGGTGCATTGGAGGGCATTTCATCAGTTAGATACATGGGGTACCATTCTTCTGTCCAATTGTAGTCCACTTTCTCCTTTGTTTCTGCAGCAACGTCTTCTTCTATGAGAACTGTTTATTCGTCTGTTGTTGTTGTTGTTCCTCAATCTGCTGCGGTAACTCGCATCAAAGTCTTGCCCCTAGAGTTCCGTCTTGAAGAAGGCGATACTATTGCAGCACAACAACAATCGGGTGTTTCATCTCGTCTCGAATTATGGTGACATAATTGCTTGAATCTTCTGATCATGAGGTTTGAACCTGAAATACCCGACATCACTTCCCACTTACTTCTGTAGAGATGAGATACAGTTGCAGTTGTCACCCTGGAACTTAATTGTGACGCTTTTGCTGAAGAAAAAGTCAAGCAATTCATCTTCATCCTCGCTTGTAGCAGCAAGCACAAACCACCACTGGAAGCCATAGCTCTTGGCACCACTCAAGTTTGCCTACACAAACCACCACTGGAAGCCATAGCTTCTGACACCTCTCACGTTTGCCTACATAATCCAACTGAGCTAGAGTTACAAAAGCTGGAGAAAAAGTGGCCAAACATGCACCAAATTTGACGAAAATTGGACACAGAAATTCGAAATATCAAACTCTAATCAAAGAACCAAAAAAGAACAAAATTGTAAGAAGAAGAAGAACCCAAACGCAAGCACGAAAACCGACCCATCTCCTTCCCCAAATCACTCTCCCTCGCACGCAAAACACACAAACGAGCCACGCAGAGAGAAAACGAGGAAGACGATGAATTACTATGTAACTGGGTTGCCTTCATGGATGACAAACTCCCATACACCGGTTAATGAACTCAAAAACCGTCAGATTACTGTCTTAAAACGATTACCTATGGATGAGAAATCCTTTGGCTGCATGCTCTCGCATATCCGGGCAGTAGTCGAATCCTTCAATGCAGCCATTCCAGTTTTCCTTTTTGAAATTGCAACGAGTCTTTCTCAGTTTTAGCATCTTTTCCGTTCCGAAATTGCAACACGAGTCTTTGAGCCATTTTTTAACACCTTCGTTCTCAGTTTTCTCATTTTTTCCCGTTAAAATTGCTAATAGTTTGAGGGCTTTCTTCCTTCCTTTGGGATTGTGATCACTAACTTATTGGTGTATAACTAACGCCTCCTTTTTCTTCCTCTTTCTCAGTTTTCACGTCTTAGTTGATATTTTACAACCTCTGGTTAGTTATTACTGGTAAATTAGTGATAAATTAATTAATTGGTAAATAAGTTAGTTATGAACTTTCTTTATCCACATAGTTTAGTTATGTCTAATCTTGTTGTTATGACTTTTTGCCTTTGTTGAGATTTCTATTTATCTTGATCTTGGTGATCAAGTTGATGTTTTGCTGGTTGCTTAACATTTATTAATGTGAACCTGGTGCATAATGCACCCGTCGAGTAATAACTGACACAGAAAACAAAGCCCATCA
>Ga0116227_10005406_pt1 | contig 26902 bp, 25 predicted proteins | sample S1TSphgellanicum_FD_89693 | JGI IMG/M metagenome (GOLD analysis project Ga0116227, IMG submission 89693) | Host-associated microbial communities from peat moss isolated from Minnesota, USA - S1T2_Fb - Sphagnum magellanicum MG | ecosystem: Host-associated > Plants > Peat moss > Unclassified...
GGAAGCCCAAAGAAGCAAGAATTTTAAAGAATTTTTAAAAAATTTATAGATCAACCAGTGTAATTTGGTAAACATTCGCGGGTAAAGAATGTTATGACAAGGTGCTAAATGAAGAATTTTAAAAAAATTTAATGTGCGAAATGAAGAATGTCATAACTATGCATAAAAGAAACCATTAGGAACAATTTTTCCCATCAAATTTTTCTTAAAGTTGTGGAATTTATAGCATATGATTTTAAAATGTTCATTCTACATTACAATATGGTAATGTTGATAATTATGATTTTTTAGGTTGAAAAATCTTCTTTCATTGAAGATTTTTTTGGGTTAAATGTTTTTTTAATCATTTGACAAAAATAAAATGATGTTCTAAATTTTTTTAAAACGAAAAATTGTTGTGAATTAAGGTTTTTTTTAAAACAAACTTTATTAAATTATTTGTGTACATGTACACAAATGTACAATTATGTTTCAATTTCATATTTATGATTCTTATGACATTTTTAATTTTGAAGCCCAAGTCATTTATATGTGATCTTTAAAATAATTCAAAGTGAATGAAATCTTACAGGTTGCTACATTTGATACTATATATAATTCCAAATTTCTTTCAAATTGTGTACATCGTAATGTGCAGTCATCTCAACGCAATATGGAAATGCCTTCATTGAATGGTGTAAAGAGCAAACTAAACTAACATAACCTTGTGGAGCTACCGAAGATCCATGTGTTTACAATGTATTAATAATTGAAAACACATTCATTCATGCATATTAACAAGTTGTGTGAAAAACAAAAAGATGCAAATATATGGGAGTATGTACATGCCACCAAACCGATCTTCTATTCAACCAAGGATTTAATGTTGGCCTAGATGGAAAGAAATTTTAGTCCCCATTCCAATTTTTTAACTATTTCATTTTCTCTTGCAAATCCACTCTAGTTGTGACAATATTCAACATTTTTTCTTGGGTCATTTCCTCATAACCAACTTTCATACATGACTAATGAACCTTCAATTGGGTACTATGGAAATTAATCTTCCCCCAAATAGGGATCAACAACAAGGACTAACTTCACCAATTGGCTTTTGTGCTACTCCTTTGCTTTGAGCCCAACTTGTATCATGGTTTTTTGAAGACCCCCTTGAATTTTAGGAGGTGCTAGGAACCACCCATCCAAATTGTTATCCAAATTGTTATACACCTTGGGTGCTTTGTTTAGGCCCAAGTTTGAAAAAATGGGTGGAAATACAAATCCCACACTACCTTTGAATTTCAAGCTATCATCAAAAGTTTTTACACTCATGTGTTTAAGAAATCTCATGTTTTTAATGAGACATTGTCATTGGAATTTGCCGTGTAGTAGTTGCAAAGAACAAAAGGATTGAGGTGAATCGGGTAGTTTATGCATTTTTATTCTACAAAAGACATTGGGCAAGTTTGGAAAAGGCAAGGAAAACAAGACAAGATAGTTTGGTGAGGCTCCAAAGGTTTTCACAACATGTGCCACATCTTGGTCTTCTTTCTATTATTTCTATACCTCCTACAACTCCAATTTTAAGTGTGTTAGGAATTTGTTAGCTACAAGTTTGCACTAAGTTGTTGTTATTCCTCCTTCACCCATCCCAAGCTTAAATAGTGATTCATTTGCCACTCTTGAAATTTCAAATTTGTTGAGACTAATTCCCTCGACCTCCTTTGAGTTTGGCACCACATTGCCAACCCATAATGTAGGCATGGAAATTGAAGGTTGAGGCTTCAATGTCGAAAAAGGTTGTTACATCCACAAAATATGTGTTTTTCCAAAGCGCACCACGATTGATTGTTTCTAAAGACATTATTAAAATCATGCATGATTTGTGTATTTAGAAACAACTTAGCTTTTTAGGTATGAATCAATGGCTACAAGAGCTTTTGGCATAGAAGGAGCATAAGAAGCTTGACCATTGGCAAGCCAAGTTCATGTTTGATGATTGATGAGCTATCCCTGCCCAAGTTAGGGCAAACTTTGAAAAGGTTAAATATGATTTTGATTTTGCCCAATTGTCCATGCACATGTTTCCTAATTCTTTTGTTTGCACATATAATGTATTTGTCAAATCTATTGATGGCAAATCACAACAAGGCCAAGCTTTTAAGATTTCAAATTTATTGCAACTTCATTTTGAAGAGAAAAGTTTTGTGCAAGCATAATCAAAATTGATTTCGTCAAAATTAAATTGTCAAGCTTGTGAAAAAAACCTAATCTCTTGTGAGAGTACATACACTAAACACCTCCAAGACTAGATTGTCCTTGAGATTGCAAACTTTGATTACTAGGTTTTAGTTTAAGTTGAAATTAGGTTGTATTACTTTTCCATGTCTAGTTCCTATTGCCAAGCATGGATATTTTGGAAAAAAATTGTCATTTATGTTTCAGATTTCCCTTTTTGAAATGAAAATTTTCATTACATTGACATATGTGTGACATCATGTGGTCATTGTTACCATCCTTCGTGTTTATCTATGCAATGTGCATCATGAAATGTAAGGTAGATAGATGAAATGAAAAGTTTGATCCCAGTTGGCAATTAACATTTGGGTTCTTCAACATTCAAGATGAGAAAAAATCACCTTTAGAATTGGAAGCAACATTATTGGGATTTTTGGTAACAAATCCTTGGCCATGCCTCATTTTCATTGTTGTTTGTTGCATTTGTGAAATTTTTTTTTTTTTGAACAACCATATGTTGTGTACAAGCACCAAGACCAAATTAAATTTGTGTTCTAGATGATCCATGAAGTCATTTTGATGTGAAGAAGTTGTAACAACTTTCTTAGATTTCTCTAGTGGTTCCTTCAACATTGAATCCTTTTTTTCCCTAGGTCATATTCGTTAACTTCATAATGTCATTGATAGTGCCAATTTTAGGAAATAGTTGTAATCTTCTAACTTTCTTCGAGCTAGTGTCTTACTATGGCACAAATTGGAAGGAACCATATGTGAAGTCCACTTCTTGAAGGAGAAATGTACGTCCTGACCTAGGACTCAACATGTGATTCCTGCCAATTTTTTAACTTTTTGTCCTGAGTTCCAGCCTCTAGGCAGACACCCTCATCCCCCTTCCACGTCTTTTATTCTCAGTCATGAGTTTTAGGAGACCATTCCCACCCAATTCCTTTGCTAAGAGGATATGTTCTGTCTAATTTTTTTGGGATGGATGTTGGAAGGAACGACCAAGATTTTTCTTGCAGATGGAGTTTCCTGATTTGTTCAGCTCCTGAAGTAATTCCTGATGGAGGTTCCTAATTTGTTCAACTTTTAAAGTAAATTCCTAATGTAATTCTTGATGGAGGTTCCTGTTTTGTTTAATTCCTGAGATGAATGCATATTACTGGTTCATTTCTTGAATTAGTTTAATAGTATTTAGTTCCTTTCATATGCTTGGATAATTGTCCTGAATCCCTAACTGTAGATACTATTATGATTCTAAGAGTGGTCTAATCCTTGATGGTAGTTTCCACTTACTTTGTGTTTATTTTGTAGATGGGCATTCACAATTTGGAGCCTCCACCACAGCTGACGAAAATCATGATGAGTTGCTAGAAACTAACTGTTGTTACTTCTGCAAATACCCCACATTGTCAAGTTGCATGCATAACTGAACCACCCTAGTATAGAACTGGAGAATCCACATAGTTTTTTTGCTACCACTACATAATCGTCTTGCGCCTGAAATCACGTTTATGGTCAGGTTCTGAGCCGGACATACCTGTGCAGCGGTACACACGAGAAACCATTTCCAAGTTCCATTCGTTCTGTGAATTTTAATTTAATGTTTTAATTCATTTGATTTATGTCAAACTTGAATAATGTTGAGCGCCTTAGTACTGGACTGGAGGACCCAAGTTTTTTTCCCTCAACGATATGATTGTCCTGCACTGAAAGTCATGTCTGTTGGAGAAGAGAGAAAATATTAGCTCAAGATGTCATCCACAGAAGTTTCACTCTTTGTTTGCAGGACACGCCTCAGGAGTGATGCAAGAGAAGCGACTTGCATTCATCTTCTGAGCAGTGTTTTTTTTCAGGAGTTTTGTGGAAAGCTGATAAGTACTAGCTTGGCAACATTCAAAGGTTCATTCATTCCTACCAATTTGTTGTGAATGCAAGAAAGTGGAACCTGAATGTGAATTTAAGTTAAAGAGCTTTATTCCTTTTTTCAATATTTTTTGTGGATGTGTTAAATCATATTGTGAGAATGAAAATGAATGTGAAGGGTTCAACTTCTACCATTTTTTTCTTTAGTAACTTGCAATTTTCAACATTTTCAAACAAGTTTCCAGGGTACATCATAATTTTATTTGCAATTTTATTTGTATTTTCCTAATTAGAAAATACATTTTTTCACTTGAAACACAATTACAGATACAGAACACATATTGGAATTTGGTTTGGGGACATAATTCTCCTCCTATGGGTATTAAAGTTGGTTTAAAGGGACTAACATTCCAAATTTTCTAGTAGGAATGGAAAATAATGGCCCCTGGGAAAAGAAATTTCTGTCAACAAGGGTGCTCTAAAACCTTTATCGAACAGGCCATGAAGAAATGAAAACCTGGCAGCTTTCTTACCATGAAAGACTGGGAAAGAACAAGTGGCTTCTAATAACCGCCAAATACTGTTATATATATGTACATGTAGGCTTCCACTTTTAAAATTGGAGCAGGCAAGGCTTGTTGCATAATTTTAAATGGTTTTATGAGTTGGAGTTAATTTCCAAAGACCCAAACATGCTTTTTTTGGCTTCATGTGTACCTCTCCATATCAAGCACATTGCAGATGACTTCTTTTATATTCAAAAGACACAAGTACAATGGTTCAAAATGAAGATTTGTTGCCACATACACTATACACATTCGAGATTTTGGTTGTAATAATCCATACATATAGGTTCATTGTCAACACATTAAACTAGACAATTTATGAATCTTTGTGAGTATTATGAACCACTAATCCTCCAAGACTGAAGCATATGTTTAGTTTGGGTTGGAAATAGCTTCATCCACACAAATACATGTGCAGGTGGTGCAAAATGAAGAAGTTCATGATTAGTGTGCAATTTCTACCATGAAGTGACATCATTTATGACCAGCAATTTTTCGCAACAAAAATTTTACCTTTTTTTCCCGAAACATTGAGATTTGTTGGAATTTTTTGCTTTTCTACTGTAAATTCGAGTACTTTTGTTATTTAAAAAAATATTCACCTATTTTTCAAAATCACAAAACTGAAAAGAAAAGAAAAAAACCCTGCTTATGACCGTCTATGCGGGACTTGGGAAGACCTTTTCCCCAACCAGATCATTTAATTTTATAACCTCTATCAAAATGCAAAGGAAAATTCAGTCCAATGGCGTGTTATGTGAAAACTCTGGTGTGTCCATGGAATGTAATAACCTGTTTATAAGCTGTGTTGTGCATAAAAACGACCATGGAAGTTGGACATTATATGATGTTAATACTAAAAATATGCATGATGCAAATAGTGAGGAGAGATGAAAGCCCACCAAATTCCACAACCAAATACAGCTACATAATTGTTCTAAATAAAAACCTGTCAGACTCCATTTGCTCATTTATTCCATTTATTGTTGGGCCCTGCCTCCACAGGGGACAGGGACCCCTGGCATTGGGTTGTTTAGTTCCATTTGCCCATGGAGTTGCTTTCCTTTGCTTTGTTTGTTGATCATCTTTCAAATTGATTTGAACTGTATTAAAAAATTTCAATCATCCTCATGTTCACATAAATGTCATCATGTGTCCCAAGAAGTCCAAAGTTGTGCTAGCTAGAGAAAGAAATGATTGGTACTTTTCCCTAGCTGGGGTGAATCATTCTTATTCAATTCTAGCTAGCAAACCTCCTGGCTAGAATTGTTAAGAATAGGACCAAAATTGGCATTTCTGAATTGCCCAATATCAACAGCTAGTTATAGAGATGAAGCCTACTCACGTTGAACAAGGACAAGATATGGGCCAAGCTTTATTTACTAGTACAACTAGATCAGTTCATCAGCAACTGAGTCATCAGCAATTGATGAGGTCAGTCAAGGAAGGCTGTCATCAGTCACTGACCATCACATCACATCCCTACTGCAATCGTAGCTGAAAATTCCAGTGGTATTGGAATGTGCCTTTGGTGTTGTTGGAAAGATCTTGATGAGCAGGATTTAATGGAATTTATTTGGTAAAACTTGGATTCAGAATGTGGGAGATACTGATTTTAAAGTGATTTCTGCTACTGAATATTCAAAAAAATTCCAAAAAACCAGGTTTTGAAAGGAAAAATCAGTTGAGAATGTGGTACCCCTTGAAGGCTTACCATTCAATTCAAGCATGATTTCCTTTCATATCTGGCTGTTCAAAAAATTGATACATACATTGCAACACAACGGTCACATGTTGAGTTTCCCTATTTTGTAATGGGTTCACACTTGGGCCAACGACACAGGTCACACTAGTATATATCAAAAGGTTAAATCTTTGGACAAACCATGTGGGACAAAATTGATTTTTAACATGTAATAAAATTGCACATGTTAAGAGTGGTAGGTGTGTGGTAAGGATGAAGTGCAAGACCCCCTTACTTTGGAAGCCTCTAATTTTAACATTATTTAACAAAATTAATAAATTAGATGATTCAAAAGCCTATTGGAGCCTAGATGAGCAACAAATTATTTTCAGACTTCATTCCAGTGATCATGATGTCATTATCTTTAGATACACTAAGTGTTCATTTGTAGGTATGTTTATCTTACTCAAGGATGAATCAAACATTTTGATTTTTTCATTTTGACATTGGAATTCATCTCTGAAAGTTGTTTTAAATTTTCCAAAATGTGAATATTTTCTTTCATTTTTAAATAAGTAAATACAGACTTTTTTGGTTTAAAAAAGGATATATATTAAGGGGGTACCCAAACCCTACCCATCTACCAAAAGAAGTCATTTTTGTATACATAGACCTTAATATCTCTGGAATTTTTTTAATGTTAATATATTCCCATGAAATGTTCTTGGGGTATATGTTGAGGTCAAATTCAAAGCTTTCTTGTTGTTGCTAGCAACTAACAAATTTAGCACGGTTCATGGAATAGAACAACTAGTGTTTTTTTTCAAAATGCTGAAGTGTATTGGCAAGCTCAATCCAAACCCATGTGGAGGTATGATGGCAAGTTGAAAATGTAAACACTAAGTGGTCATGGCTACGATTTATTTTAGTGAGGCAAATTGTAGTTCAATTTAAAGAAACAAAGTAAAAAAAACAACAAAATGGAACAAGTTACAAGAAGACTATGATGGACTTGGGGAGGTGGGGGAGAGGGGTCCAAACCAATGTTGTGCTATAATTGTCAATAATTGTATGTACGGGATGTAAATCCAATGTAAGTGTAAATCATTTTCATTTACATGTTTGAACTTTTTACACTTAGACTTATATTGTTGCCATCTACAATATATATTTACAATTACATGATGTCAATGTAAATATTTGTCAAATACATTTACATGGCCCTATGTAAATGTTTTGGGGTGTGTATGTGTAAGTGTATATATTAAAGTTATCTATAAAGCCACCTTGTCTTTGGGCCTCCTTTAATTCCCGAATCCCTCTTTCAATGGTATCCATAAAATTATGATCTTTACAAATGAAATGCTAAAATTCAACATTTAATGCACAAGGTTCAAAAGTAATTATGGTAGTTGTACATGTAATAGTGAAAATATATGTAGTGGAGGTGTTCAAGGAAAAAAGAAAGACAAAATGAAATTTAGTTTACCACAAAAATTGATGGTTTTTAGAGTTTTGTCCCGTTTGAATATTAATGTATTTTTTTTAAAATTCACCCTATTTATGACCAAACTTAGGGTTTTAGTGTTATGTTTTCCTTACTCTATAGATAAGTCTACCACATTAATGACCATACTTTCTTCTTGCAAATTCATTTTAATTAGTTGTGGGAGCATGTTTTGATGGGTTTTTTTTTTGCAATGGGCATTTTGGTTGGTCTGTCACCAAAAACCCCAAGTAAAAATCACTTTTTTCTTACAATGTTTTACACAACCATCTACAACAAAATAATTGTATTTGTACATGGGACTCACATAAAACCATCTAAATATATTTATTTTTACATTTACATTGTTTTACATAGCATAAAATAAATTTACATGGCTTTACACTTACACTAACATACATAAATGGATATTAAACATTTACATTTACACACACAACACTAATTTGAACCCTAATCCTTGTGGATCCTATAATACAATCCAACCCAAACTTGCATAAGCCACACACATCAAAACCATACATGCCTACATTAGCACTAGTAAAAAATCAACATTTTGTAAATACCATGATTTTCAATTGCAAATGGACATGCAATTAAAAATTGCCATAGTTGTTTAAAACAAGTTGCACACAATTTTCAATTGCAAATGGACATGCAATTAAAAATTGCCATAATTGCTTAAAACAAGTTGCACATAATTTTCAATTACATGTGACATATTGTTCTTGTCATGCATATATGATATCAATATACACTTTCATTCATTGTATCCATGAAAGGCCAATTGCATAGACAATATGCAATTGCACACAATTAAAATGAACCCCTTTTTGTATTTTGACACATGTCTATGAATTTGACCAATTATTTCATGACTTATGGTAATTTTCAACTTATTTTGATATTTATTTAATTCAATCTACATCATCCAATTTAGGGTTAATAAGATGTTGATATGTGGCACTTAAATAAGTAGGTAGCTAGCTAGGCATAGGTATGTAGGTGGGTAGGTATGCAAAGGTGATATGTAAGTAGGTTTAATTAACATTAGGTAGGTAATTTGGGGTAATATTATTTTATTTTGGGTTGAGCTTTTAGGGCTAAACCTCTTTATTAGTTCATCCTAATTGTCACTTTTTAAAAATACTTTTAGTGCGCCTAGTTATATATTTTACAAACTTGAAAAATAAGACAAATAATATGAAATAAAAATTTCAATTCTATCTTAATTACATTTTTGTTGCAACTATTACTTCATAGTTAAATGTTATACTAACATAGCTTATCTACGAGTTATATTAAATATTATAAGTAATAATAGCTAATAAGTAATAATATTATTTTTGATAATATTAAATATTAATATTGATACTAATACATGAATTAAAAATATATATAAATAGTTATTAATATTAACTATTAATATTGGTATTATATTAATATTGAAATTAGCAATTAGGGTTAGGGCGCCATTGTTTCAAGCTTCTTGCTGCATCGCGTCTGCTGCTACGACTGCGACAGCCTAGGAGCTTGGAAGAAAATAAAAGGGAAGGGAAGGGGAAGGAAGTAACAAGGGAATTTTACTAACGCTACTGCTTCTAGTCCAAGAAAAGGTTGCTGCAATAGTAATAACAACAACGCCAATCAGCTGCAAATCCGGCACACAAACAATAACACGACATAACAACATAGGACTCCCCTTCCCCCTCCCAAATGGTAGTGAGGCGAAGGGACAAAACACGCGCACACACTAAACAAAGGAGGTGAGACCTTCAGTGGTGGATACCTACAATAGCAGTAATTGTCATAGCTGTAATCGAGTGAAAGCAAGCAGCAACACAATAACATGAGGCCGGACAGCAACATAAGCTCTGGTGTTGTAGCGAAGATAGTTGCGATGGCGAACCTGACCTCAACAACAGCAGTGTTGCAGGTTTAGGGTTTTTTTTTTTTTGGAAGTTTTTTAGGGTTTTATACTTCTAACGATTTCAAGTTTTTAGGGTTTCAGTATTTGTAACGTTTCAAAGATTTTAAGGAATTATAAATCTTAGGGTACTAAACTTTTAGGGTTTCCAAAATAATAATCTTTGAAAATTTTAGGCCTTTAAAACTCAGAAGAATTCAAAATCTTTAAGGTTTAGGGCTTCAAATTCTACTACTTTTGAGATTTCTAAAGTCTTAAGAATTTGAAGTTTCAAAATTTTCAAGTTTTATAAGTAGGCAACATGTGATTTTAAGGGTTTCAAAGTTTCAAATTTTATAATGATAATAGATTTTAGGGTTTTCAAAATAAATTAAAAATTTCAATGTTTTAATGTTTTCAAAGACATTGATTTAGGGTTTAAAATTTGAAGAACTCCGCAATGTCGCTCGTTGTCGCATTGTTGCTATGTCTTTTCACTATAACATTGGACATTTTCACGTTGAAAAAGGACATTACCAAGATGCATTACAACAATGCCAGGCTCAATGACGCATTCCCAAGCCCCTTGTTGAACCCACTTGAGGGTCCAACTATGTAAAGTTGCGGAAAGTTGGGACTTGAAGGTCACTGCCAACTTCTAGCACTAAAAAGGGGTAGAGGGGTGTGCTAAAAGTCCCGGGATTAGACTAAGAAGAAGGATTAGATTATCAAGCTCGAATCTGCATCCAAAACCAACCACAAGAGGGTTAGTTAGCATTCGGGAACACCCTTGGGTGTTGGGACAAGCCACGGGCACTTTGACACACAAGACTCATCACGGCTTGGACTCGGGGGAAGCCGCCACCTTCTCCCATATAGTATTCTCTGCGTCTCACCATGGAGGCTACATCCGAATGGCTCTTTTTCCCGGGACTCCCAAGTTGGAGTCCCGAAACTGTCCCAGGTTGGAGTCCCAGGACTTTGGACGTTCATAGCTCCTCGCCCCGGACTCGGATCGAGACAAGGTCTAAACCAAAGTTGTAGCTCTCGTCGAGAGCTTTCCAACGTCGTGTCACACTCCTTGAGGCGACGTTTGGAAAAGCTCGATTCCCGACTTTTAATGGTCAGGAGTCAAACTGACAGTTTAACTCCCGGCGCTTCTTTTGCCCATAACTTGGGCTATAGATGTCCAAATGGCCCATGCGAGGCCATTTTGGGCATTTAAACTTCAAGACCTTTCCATTGATATAAAGAACGCACCAAAGTGAGGAGATTTGACCCCTCAAATCGTCTTCTGAGTTTTTGGGAGTCCCGGAGGACTCCATTTTCCCACTTTTGGGAATGTGAGTTGAATTCTCACACTTGGCCCCAAAGTGGAGTTGCGACACTCAACGTCCTAGACAATGCACCCTTGGTGGTCTACCACGCAACCCTGACCGGGCACTAGCTAGTTATGGGCCTCAAGACCGATAATTCACCTGTTGACGCACGGTTGTCCAAAATGGAGGCGGGCATCAAGAACATTGTGTCTCTCGCAATTGCTAGTAACCTTGCGATCAACCAGTTAATGGAGCACAAGCTAGCTACAACTGTCACAATCAAGGCTCGGTTGCGTTTACAGAGAAACCCAAGTGGACTATGGTGATGGCTAAGAACGTGCGCCAGGTGGTTAGCCAAGCTATGGAAACCCTAGTCGATGCGCCTAAACAAGAAGAACGCAGCTCAACATGTGCCTCACGAACTTCGAGGCCAAGGAAGGTGAGATCGAAAAGGAACTAGTGCAAAAATTCAACACAGAGCTATTGCAGGGCCAAATGAAACTACGTGTCAAAGTTGTCATTGCCACGTGGCAATGGCTTGCAATTGCATGGGCCTTCACCTCGACGATAGGCGCGCGCCTCGGCGTGGTGCTCCTCAAATTCGCACCGAACGAAAACCGTTAAGTTGTGTTATGAAGGCACAAGGGCCTAGCGAAGACCAAATTGGGCTTCAACGAAGACCTCACGCCCACATAGCAGGCGCGCAAGCCTGAGCTATGGCCATTATTCAAGGAGGCCAAGGCGACAGGCAAACGCATGTTCTAGCGTGCAGCCAAACTTTTTGTCGACGACATTTAGATTTGCCCGCCCTCCTAGGGGCGTGGGGACCAGAGAGACCTATGCATAGTATTATGGAACATGCATGGGGGTGCAAATACTAAAGCTATTTCAGGGTGCCAACCTCGTCTTATTAATTGAAACTTGGCACTTCCCAAGCCAACATTTTCCACACGTTGAAAGGTGTGATTCTTTTGCGGTAGCGCACACTATGTAGCTGGGAAAAACAAATGTGATAAAACATAATGAGGGGTTGCTGTTTACTTTCGTAGCCACCTTAGCCCAAACATGTCCCAGTGGAAGGAAGGAAGCCATGATTCTTATCTATGGATACAAGTCAGCAGGGGCGTTACCCCTGACTTGTTTGTTTACGTGGTGTACATTGCCCCTATTGGCTCCAAACACAAGAGCAAATCCTTGTTCCAAAACCTAGCAACAAATATTGTTGAAGTTCAAACTCTAGGGGGCATAGTACTATTGGGAAGGGATTTTAATGCACGTACTATAACGTTACTAGATACTATTGACACTACCGACCTTTGTGAATTGTTATAGGCGCCTGAGCTTGCTAAGACTAAACAACCAAATGTTGTGGTTAAATGACAAAATCGCAACACTAGCGTTGGCGGCTAGGGCCGTGAGCTCCTGGATTTATGTTGTGATGTTGGGTTGCTCATCTTCAATGGCCAGACACCTAGTGACGAATCAGGGGAGTTCACTTGCTTGGCAAATGGGGGGCGCGACACTTTTGATTATATTGTTGGCTCACCTGTAGTTTGGCAAGTTACTACACACCTTGAGGTCATAATAGATGACACCCACTACTATGCAATGGGGGGAGATTCTGACCACAGGCCGTTTCGCCTACAGTCGAGCATCAATTATAGCTTTGTTGAACCACAACATATAATTGTAACAAAAAAATTCTTACCTAGGTTCAAATATGATGAATCGAAAGTTGAAGAGTATCAACTTGCCCTAACAGCAAGCCTTGGAAACATGTGAGTTACAAACTCGATTGGGCATCTAAGGGCAGATGGGTTAGCTGACCTATTGTAGTAGTGTGTGGGTGTTGTAGCAAAGTCTACTTTTGGCAGCAAGCCTTCGGGAGGGAGCTGCAGAGAAAGATACTACCATTAACCTTGGTTTAATGTTGACTACCATATAGTAGAACATGAGCCGAAGCTTTGGTTGAAAGCTAACCCCGATTCGCATGCCACTAAACATCAAGAAAGTAAACTTAAAATTTTATTAAAAAGGAAAAGAATATTCTAAAAAACTGCAAAAGCTCAACATATGTGTGCGCTTGCCAAGGTGGATGCACTTTCGTTCTAAAAAAAGTACCAGCCAAGGGCACGCATTGTAGACAAGATCAGTGCAGCTACGCTTTTGGAAGGCTTCTGTGGGCTAGTTGACCAGTCTCTACCACCCATATAGCTACGAACTAATCACTCGATTCAAGTGACCAAACCTCCACCTAGCCACACCCTGAACACAGATATCACACTTGTTGCGTTGCTTCAAGTGCTAAAAAAATTACAAAAGAACAAGGCTGCTAGTTTGGATGGTTTGAAAGCTAAGTTCATTTTGAATGTAAGAAAGCTACTACACATGCCACTATTGACAACGTTCAACTGCTTTCTTGTAGAAGGCTTTCTAGAAGCCCTTTCCATTGGGGTGGTCCATGCATTCTTTAAAAGAGGTGATGCCTCCGAATTTGACAACTACATAACAATTAGGCCTATCCTAGCAAAGTCGTTCGCTATGATCCTTGACAAAAAGCTGAGCAAGTGGATTGAACAACATGGGTTGCGTGCCAAGGGTCAAGCTGGGTTTCGCAAAATTACCGCACTACTGACCAACTCTTCATATTATGAACTCTGATAAAACGGAACAAGGCAAAAAAGAAGCCATTCTATTTCTATTTTGTGGACTTCAAAAAGTCATTCGATACTATGCCGCATGAAGTGTTGTGGCAGGTGTTGGTTGGCCTCGGGGTGGAAGGATGCTTCTTACAATGCTTGTAGGCGATATATGCCAAGGAGACCGTATGCATCAACCACCCAAGTGAGGGTGTCACCTCCAGCTTCAGGTGCCAACAAGGTATGAAGTAAGGTTATCTTCTTAGCCCCCTATTATTTAGGCTATATTTGGATGCCCTGGAGGGTGCTTGGACGATAGAGAATGCACCGGCCCTAGCAGACGTTTTAACACGTTGGTGCGTTCCATAGCAAGCTATGCTTTTGAGTTTTGGGTGGACTCCAAGAAAATAAAAGCTATTGAAGTAGTGTATTGAAGGTTCCTCAAGTCCATGCTTGGGGTGCGAAAAACAACCATTTTTGCATGGGGACAAACGTTGCTATACTATAACCATGTGAACATGATAACTAAAGATTGCATCTTGGGAAAGGCATGGGAAGCCCAGTTCGCTATGCTTATTATAGGAAGAAATGTTGGGCCAGATCCATGAAAAAATGGCTACTTTAGAATCAACCCCAAGAGGTGGCAGGTTTTTTCCCTTCGGTTCAACCACCGTTGGAAACAGCGCCTCAACTTGCAACGACCTATGTGCTCCAAACAAGGAATGTTCTATTATCGCTAGGAACGGTTCCTGAAACAATGCACATACATTTGACTCGTCCATCAAGGGTAAGAGGTTGGGTAGAGAGCCAAACACCTTGGTGCAACATGCACAACATACGAGTGGGAGCTCAAAAGGCTAGGGCCCCACCCCCTTTAGGTTCTCCCCACACAATGTTGAGTGTAAAAATGGTGAAGGATAATATGCAATTAGCTTTCATTGAAAAGTTCTTTACTAATCGTGAAATTGGGACTAGCATACAGATAAAATACTTGTGCTTCAAGGGTATGTCGTACGAGAACGAAAGCTACTTGTGTGACATCAGTTGTGTTGAACTGCAGAAAGTTTTAGCTCGGTTTCGATGTGGCAACACGCAACTTGAGGTAGTGTTAGGTGCGTGGAAGGGCGTGCCATACATTGAGAGGCTTTGTCGAAGCTTCAATTTGGGGAAGGTAGAAGATGAAGAACATCTACTCTTTACATGTCCAAATACACAGAAAGTTAGGGAATGTTTTTGTTCAACCCTGCCCCTCACCCACACGAGCACTCTTGCTAAGCTCATGCAGACTATGAACACGGTCGCCTTGGCCGAGTTTGTGGCATGCTGCTAGTACCAGAGGACAATTTGTCCTCCATGATCTACCTTTTGTTTAATGGACTCTCTGGTCCCAAACAGATGTAAAATTGTAAATAGTAAACAAGTACTAATATTTATTATAATTATTGAAATTATACTTAGTTGTAGGAAATATTAATTAACTACTATAAGAATGGCCTAGCTTAAGGAAATATAATAATAATAATAATAATGGTTAGTAGGGTAAATTCAAGTTAATAGGAGCCAACAAACATGTAACCAATACCAATGTTTCAAATATATTATGGAAACATGTGGAATATTTTTAATGAATTTAATGAAGATAGATTATTCAAAAGTACTTTTGAAACATTGTAACCAATGTTTTTCAATATTTAATCGAAATTTCTAAATGATTCCAAAATTATTTGAAAATGAAACATTTTTTTAGAGATTCTTTAAATACATCTTTACATAATAATATAATGCAACATCTTTTTGGGTTATAAGATTTTTTTAATTATTTAAAAAAATCTACAATGGAATACTTTAAAGATATTTTGGGAGTATTTTGAAAATAAATGATTATTAAGGGTGCATCAATGGTTCCTATTAATGTGAATATACCTAGTAATTATTATTATTAGTTAATAGTACCCTAAATTAGACTAGCTTATAGCAACTAGCTAATTAGGCAAGGTTAAGGTAGCCTACTAACATTAAGTGTACTAACTTATATATATAAGGATATTATCTTAAACTAGGTCTATGCATATATAGTAACATAGTATTATACTAGTAGGCTATATATATTATTAATATATCTTTAGGATTTTGTTGTATTGGGTGAAAGCATGGTAAAGTATGCCAAAAAAAATAGTCCCACATGTAATCACAATCACATTTATGGTATAAACATGAAAAATCTATTCAAAACTTCTTTAACTTTCATTATGAAACAATGGTGCACTCCATTGAGTTTATGGTAAGTTACACAATGTAAAGTGTGAGGAATTTTAATATACAAAAAATCGATGAAAAGTATGTTTTAAATTGGTTGGGTTTTCAAAAATTTCAAGATATTTTAATATGAAAACTTTGATAGATTATGACCATAATATGAAAAATTCAAAAACACATTAGTACATATTAAATTATTTTATCCATTTGAAAGTATAAAAAACTCAATTACAATTGTGTTTTCATCATACTTGCATATACTTGAAGAAAGGGTAGGAGACATACTTTCTTATACTTGTATTTCTAAAAATGTATTTAAATGCATATTAAAACATGTAATTTTTTGATGTTATGCAATGAAGTCAAAAAACTTCTTATTGATTAAATTTTTTTACACAACAAGGAAGGAACAACTATTGTACTATGAGAATACTCCCCATGGAGCTTCAAAATGATGGCAATGGCAACATTCAAAGCATTAAATAAAAGCCAACAACCCTAAATTGTTGATTTAGAATGCATTATTGAACCACAAGGTTCAAAGTCTTAATGATTACCCAAGTTATAGCCCTTGTAGGTCCATTAGGAAGCCTACCTTGCAAATTCGCAACAATTGTTGATCATAACACAAGATGATGGTAATAACATATATTCCAAAGTCTTTTGGAACAAGATCACTTTTGATGCAAATCAAGTTTTGACCAAGGATTTCAATTTGTGTTTCCACAAACCACTTTCAATACATGCAAGGTCCCATTTCTACCTACCTTTCCTAAACTTCTTAATCCAAGTTTTGCAAAGTTTGTACCTCTTTTAAAAACACTTCCTTCATGCCAACACAAACTTTTCATTTGTAGTCACATATTAACATGCTTTTGTCACCCAATGTTATGTGGAATGGCACAAAGAACACCACATGACTTAGATAACTCCCACATCAATTTCTTGACTAGGTGTATTAATAATAGAAACCAAATTGCTACTAACTTTTGGAATGGAAACCATAAGCTTTGGTATTTCCTTAAATTCCCAAGTCAAACCCTCCAAAGAGCTTCATCTTCTATGACATAAACCTCTTTGGCAATCTCATCGTATTGAAACACAAACTTGCTTGCAAGCCTTAGTTCCCCATCTTCATCCCCATTATTCCCCACAAAATTATATATGTGAAGTGCATTGTCTTCGATAGCTTTTGATGCAACAAAAGAAAGCCAAATGACCAATATGCAAACAAGAAACTGAAACACAAGGTTATGGTTTAAGGTTCCTAAAACACTAAACAAGATTGTAATAGGCCAAGAGCAAGGCATTATGCTTGCAATGTAATGGCAACCTTTTCATGCAAAAACTTTATCCACAATTTGGGTGTGCAAGGTGCAAATGATGGTGAATTTATTAAAAGAATAAACCATAACATTAAGCAAGAACTTGCTAACAATCATGCAAGTGTCGAATGATGTGAAATCAACCAAGAAAACTAAACTAATTGTAAGAAAAAAAAATTTGTTCACACAAAATGATCATTCACACTATTGGATTTACTTTGTTTTGTACCACTTAACACATATTTAATTAATTTAGGACTTAAAAATAATCTAAAAATGCAAACACAACATTTACATCATTAAATTTTTGAGCCTTTCAATTATAAATATGACTTGGTGGCCATTGGCTTGGTGATGCCCATGGAAGAAAATATCAAAATTTAATAATTTGGAATATCAAATTAACGTAACTTACATCAATGATACAAATTAAGCTTTATGACCACCAAGTTGTTGACAATGTCAAAAGGAGATTTGAAGATTAATGAAATGAAATTTACATATTAGATGAAATATATATATCAAATACATTTACATTTCAAATTTAATCTTGAGCTTTGGTGGCCACCAGGTCATTGAACACAAAGGATTCATCAATGGTCTATATACAAATTTGAAAATAATAAACATTGGGCCATCACAAAATATGAAAAATATGCAATTTGAAAACATTCTTTGTTTCAATCCTTAAATAACATTACTCTCAACCTTAAGGATAAATTCAATTCCTCTTTTAGTATTAAAACTTTTGTGATTGTCCATCATCAAATATGCGGTTACATACTCATCAAGTTGAAATAAAATTGTACACAACAACACAACTTGGGTTTTGAAATTGGGCTTTACAACTATGTCCTAATTAGGAAGGACATATGCAATTAATCACTCATGAGTTGTTAAACCCATGTCATTTCACCCATTTAGTCATAAGGCCCAATCATCTTACTGATTGGGATTTTTTAAAATTTGGTTTCATATTGAAATTCCATGTCATTGATCACCTTGGTATGATGTGTAAAGTGCATATCATCTCAACTTAATCATTTTATTCGATTAAATGTTATAAAAGATGCCTTGATGGATGGATGACATGTGTCAAAATCTATAAGCACATTATGAATCATTATACATGAGCAAAAATCAACCTAGTCACTACCACAAATCATGGTATTTTTTACTAGCAAAATTGGTAAAAAAAGACCCAAAAATGACATTGGTCAACTTGACCAAAGTGCCATTTTGGACAAGTTGATTTCGACAATGTCCATTTTGACTAACTATACCTTGACATTTTGACTAATATAATGATTGACAAAATAACTAACTATTTGACTAGTAAACAATGAACCATTTGGCTAGGTCAATTTTATACCTAAATTAATTTATAAAAAAAAAACTTTATTTAAAAAATTAATAGGTAGGTAGGTAAATCATAAATAGCTCTTGGTAGGTTAAAAAAAAACATTAAATAGGTAGGTGCTAGTTTAACTTAACTTAGCCTAACCTAACCTAACATAACTTCACTTAACTACTTTAATCTAACCTACCTACCTTGGCCTTCTAAACATGCACAAGGTTGTAAGTATAAGGAATTGTACCCCAAACCTTTACAGTGATAAACCAAGTCCTCACCAATTGACTACACCATCAAAGGTGTTCAATTTCTATAATTTTTAAAATTCTCATATGTTTGTTTCATATCATTAAACATTATGGCAAAATCTAGGTGACAATTAATGGCTAAATCTAACATCTAAACTTAATGACTTAAAATAATGATTGAATTTAATGGTTAACCTTAATGACTTGAAATAATGGTTAAATTTAATGGCTAAATTTAATAAACCTAGTGGCTAAACTTAGTGACTTAAAATAATGGCTAAACCTAGTAACTAAATTTAGTGATTTTAAATAATAGTTAAACATAATGGCTAGACTTAATGACTTAAAATAATTATTAAACGTAATGACTTTGGCTAAACTTAATGCCTTCAAATTAATGGTTAAACATAATGGTTACTCCTAATGATTAAACATGATGACTTAAAGTATTGGTTAAACATAATGGTTAGACCTAATGGCTTAAAATAATGGCTATACATAATGACTTAAAATAATGGTTAAACCTATTGACTTAAAATAATGACTAAACATAATGATTAAATTTAGTGACTTAGAAAATTGACTAAACTTAATGGTTAAATTTAATGATTTAAAGTAATTCATGGTTAAACTTAATAGTTAAACTTAATGACCTAAAATAATTAATGGCTAAATCTAATGGTTAAACTTAGTGATTAAAAATAATAGTTAAACCTAATGGCTAAACTTATTGACTTAAAATAATGATTAAACCTAGTGGTTAAACTTAATGATTTAAAATAATGATTAAATTTAATGACTTAAAGTAATGGTTAAACATAATGTTTAAATCTAATGGCCAAATTTAATGACTTAAAAAGAAATGGCTAAACCTAGTTGTTACATTTAGTGACTTAAAGTGATGACTAAACTTTGGTTAAATTTAGTGATGAAATCTAATGGTTAAACATAGTGGCTAAACCTAGGTTATACCTAGTGGCCAAACTTAAACTATATTTCATGGCCAAATTTAATGATTCAATTTAAGCTAAACCTAATGCCAAACCTAATGGTTAAGGATAATGGCTAAACTTAATGGCCAAATTTAAATTAAACATAATGGTAAAAATTTGAAATGTTTTTGGGTAAAACTAATGGTTAAACATAATGGCTAAACCTAATGGTTACACATAATGGTTAAAATTAAGTAGATAAGTCATTAAATAGGTAGGTAATTAATATGTAGGTAGGTGGGTAGGTATGTAGTAGGTATGTGGTAGATAAATGAGAACATATTAATAGATAGGTAGGTAGGTAAATAATTAGCTAAATAAATAAGTGGATGCATAAATAGGAAATATATATATATAGGGTAGTAGACCATGTCATATTTGACTAAAGATCATTGATTATTTTGATTATATATTCAACTTGATTAAATATCAATTGGTCATTTTGATTAAAGATCATTGGCCATTTTGATTAAGGTTATACAACTTGATTATTTGTATTTAATCAAATAAACCATTATAATCAAATTGATTAGTTAACAAATACATGTGTCATTCAAACCCCCTTTAGTCAAATGCACATGTCCATTAATAAAAAATGACAAGGTTAATCAATTTGAACCTCTTAAAAAACCATGATTTGTAATAATGAATTTAGCCCATGTAGTTAACATAGCCAAAAGTTAACTTAGCCTAACCTAATTAGGCTAAACAACCTAACCTAACTTGTTTAGCCAAAAGTCAACTTAACTTAATCTATCTAGGCTAGCTACCTATGTTAAGCAACCTAGGTTACCTAACCTAAGTTAAATGGCCTAGATTAAAAATAAATGTCAAGCTTTTAGCCCAAAAAACATAGACTAGGCTACCTAACCTAAGCCAAGTGGCCTAGGTATGATAAGTTGTAGGAGTGAGGATTTGAACCCCTCACCTTCATTTTGGGGTTCAATTCCTCATCCATTGCACTACCACACATTTTTATACAAATTATATTTAACATAAACTTATAAAATTCAAAAATTTAAACCTCGGCCACCCTAAGTTGACCTAGGTTGATCTATGTCAACCTACCTACTACCTACCAACCTACTTTAGACCCTATACCTCCCTAAGTTGACTTAAGATGAACTAATTTGTCAACCTATATTATTTAATAACTTATCCTAAGTTATGCTAGGTAATTTTAGGCTAAGGAAAAAACCTAAGATAATTATGTCACATCTAGTCACATCATAATCGCATTTAGTCGCATCATAATTGCATCTAGTTGGACAAATTTGAAGTGGTTATATATTTATAAAATATCTTGTAATGAAACTACCTAAGTTGACTAACAAAAAACCTAAAGTTAGGAACCTAAACAAACCTACATAGGTTAACTTATTAGTAGGGTAACCTAATATAAGTATATTTAAACATATTAGATGTAATAAATTCATTATGTGCAATCAAATAACTTACAAAGTAGCTCATATTACAAAATAAGTTTTTATTAAATAACCTACATACATAGGTTAATTTAATAGGTATGTTAACCTTAGCTAGTGTGTTAAGTAGTTAAAAAGTCAAGAAGTTATGTGTCACCTTTCTCAAAATGACTATTAATATTATAGTCATGATTACAATTAATAATAAAATGTTTAGTACACATACACATTTAGGTGAATTCATGACTTCAAAAACCTCATGGCACATAACAAAATATGGCATGCCATGACAAATATTGGTGCCATAAATTCAAGACACACAAAAACTTATGGTGTCACAAAAATCATGGATTGCCATGAAAATTTGTAACACCTTGTTGCCAAATGGTATGCCATGTCACCATCATATGGAAGATTGAATCATTATTAATTGCAAAGGACAACAATATTTTCAACTAACTAATAAATGATATTAATTCATCAAATCAATGACATGAATCATGATGTGAAGTTAGGGTCACAAATCATGAGGTGTTGTGACTACTAACCTTGTTACCATGTGGCATGCCACGTCAACATCACCAAAAGTTGTTAAAGTGAATGGAATTTTGTTATTACCTAATTTTGGATGATTAAAAATGCATTTTTGAAATTTTGATATTTGTATAAAAACCATCAAGTTGTGATATCAACTATAGTCGCAAAATGATGATGCCATGTGGCACCACAATGTCTTTTATAACTACATAGTCATTAACATGAACTTGTAGTTACGATTGTAGTGAAAAAAGACAATAGTCGTTTTATTAATCACTTGCAAAACCAAAAATGTGTTATTGTGCGTAGTGGCCAACATTGTTTTTCTTCTTTTTAAAATTACAAACGATGTCACGTAGTTTGGGAAGAACAATTTAATCAAACTACAAATGAAAATCATGACTATTAATGAAAACATTATAAAGCTACAACATAGAAACATGGACATTGAAAACAAATTAAACATTTTAAGGTACACACCTAAAGGGGGTTGTGTATTTGTGAACATCCCCATTGTCAATGTTCATATATTGTAGGAACCAAAAATAATGTTGTGAAGTAAAACTTAAACAAGGTTTCAAATATCTCTCCATGTAATGTCATGATGATCTTGAACTATCCTTGCCATTGGCAATCCAATCAAGGTAGGCCATAAACAAAATGACAAGTCCAACCATTGCACTTTATTTTTTGACAACAGTTTTCCCTTGAAGGATTTGAGGAAATTACCACTCCATTTTGGATTTTGAAGCGCCTTGCTAGGTTCATCATCAATGAGTAACATTTGATCTTCCTTCCGTAAGGTAAATCACAATAAGCATAATACACATGTTTTAAATCCTTTAAATAATAAAAGGACCCAAATGTAATTAGGCTAGAGTCTTGGAGCATTGTTCATGGCCCCAACTAAGCACAAACTAATCCAAAAACTTATCAACATTGGAAGAACTTTTAGCACATCCTCAAGCTTCATACAAGACCAAATTCTAATGTAAAAGTGTTCAAATGTCGTGGAAAGGAAATGTTCCATTCTAGCTCTAATTTCCACTTTCGTTGAGTCAATATTTATGCCAAACATTCTAGCATTCCCTTGTAGAACAACACACTGTGGGAAATAACACAACACCCCATTCACACTAAGAATTAACAATTTTGGGTCCAACAACCTCTGAATGTAAATGTGAATGCATTGAATGGCCTTTGATGATTGCATCTTGCCCCAAGGCAACATTAAACTACAACAATAACAAAATGATTTGTTAAAAAAAATGTGAAAACTTCATTCAATGACAAAAATTAGTTGATGAAGACTTCACAAAGTGCTTTATAACTCATAAAGAAATTACCTTATGGACACTAGGCGATGCATGAAAATTGATAATGTAAACAATTGGCCAAAGTGTGAACAATAAAATGGTCATTTGAAGTTCTTCAACATTGGAAAACAAAACATGCGACCGAAAAAACAAAAAGATATGTTAAGTTCAATCATTTGGAAAACCTTTTGTTCAATTATTATTTGTAAAATGACAATGCATGCTAGGTAGTTGTTTAGGATTCAATTGTAATTTAAACATATCATTCTATACAAAAAATTACATAACTTTGAACATTAGATCAAAAGGAGGCCAACAACACCAAGTAAGGAAACATAGTGGATAGTAAGTAGTTTCCATTAGTAGGAGATTTGTCAAATGACTCCAAAAAGATAGCACTACATGAATCATTAAACATAGATTTATATGGCATATCATCTACGAGCAAAATGTTCCTAGCATGCGTGTCAAAAAATTTCGAAAAGAAAACATGAAGTTTTTAATGAAAAGTGGGCTTTTCAAGATTAGCCACAAGAAAATGATCATTTTCCTGGCAAGACTCTTGTTTGAAAACCCTTGAAGGATAAAGAAAAATACATGTGTTCATGCTTGATTTGATCCAAATATTTATTGATGTTGTGATGTTGGGTTGTAAACCATATATATATTGTGAATTAAACAAAACATGTTTTTAGGAAATCTTCTTATCTAGGCCTCAATATAAGGGAACAAGATGGAACCATTCATGTACAAGACACCTTGAACCAATTTGCCACCAAAACCCCATTCAAGTCAAAGGTTACATGCAATTCATTCACCTTTGCTAAAGGTGAACATACATAATACATTTGACTCCAAATGAACAACAAAAGTGAAAGGGATGCCATCTTGCTCTATTTTTAAACAAATGAAAATTGAAAACTTGACACCTTTGCCATCACTACATCTTGGAGGACTAGGAACTCGATCTTGTGGAAAGAATGAAACCAAAAGTGAACAAATCAAAAAATATTACAAGTGAACTAAAAACTTGGGTAAAAGGAGAATGTTGAGAATTGATTATAAATTATTCACTTGAAGGTCCCTTTTTTTAAGGTAATGAATAGACGTAAAAAGTCCAAAAGAAACCAATCCTAGATATTCCTTCCCCACATGAACCACAAAAGCCAAAAAACACTAAAAGTTCATTATTTAAAAATTTTACCACATTCATCGCAATTTAGCAAACCAAAATCACTTCTTTACATCCAAGTTGGAGCATGAAGTGATAACAATCCTATTAATTATTTTTCCAATAAGGTTATGTACATTATTTAATTAACTAATATTATATTTTTAATCATGACAATTTTTTATCATTTGAAATGTAAAGGGGCCAAAGTTTTTGCATGTGCAATATTCCTTAGAGCACCAAGCTCTTGCTCCTCCTTGCGTTCATCTACAACCCTATCATGAATGTCAGTTTATGCAGCTATCAATGTGTGTGCATAGTGATGTGTCGAGGGAAGGCAAGGGGTCACCACTAGCTTGCCTAACAACTTGACAAGCTCTGTCCACTTTTTTCTCCTGATCTATAGATTGTTTACATTGAGTTCTTTTGCTTTTGGAGGTACTATCTTTATTCTTGGATGGCTTGGTAGAGTTTTTAGCTTTTTTCACATACCTTTTCCTGTTTTTATTGATGGGAGGTGATAGAACCTCACCTCCTTCCATATTGCCTGCCCTTGTAATTTCCTCATTTTCATTCTTTTCCAAATCAATGTTCCCACTCGTTTGAACTCTAATAATGATATGTAAAACTTCATGACTTGCTTTAGTTGCCATATCTTTCGTTGGAACTCCGGAAAGCATATGTAGACAAACAAACCTAATGATTTCATAATTATTCCCGTCAAGATCATGACTTTACATTTGTGCTCCTATGTACTGTGGGGATTGAAAATGACAAACTCGGAAGTGAAATGAAAAGTTGATGACAAGCATTGCAAACAAATAGGTTAAATTGTTCAACTTGAATTTACCAAGCCCAAGTATAGGTTACAACTCCCCATTGAAGATGCTCAAACATACCATACCACTTTTTAATATTAGCTCTAGAATTTTTGATAGTGCCTTTGGATATATCCCATTTCAGTATAAATGGTAATTTCAGGAAAAGAACAAACTACGTTGTCAATAAGTGAGGGCATGTTTTTGTTCCCCAAAAAATTAAGATGTGCAAACTTCTTCATCCTCCCCATGAACATGTACGTATAAAATAATATAAGTTCTTTCATGATGTTTGCCATCGAGCCTAAAGATTCTACTCCTACCACCATGTATTGCCCAAACTCAAATCATAGCTTCATGATGAAAATTGACTTCATGATGGTGAGAAAATAAACTTGATTGATTCATAATCGCAAAGGCAAACCATCGCCTTAAAAGTCACTTGCTTGGCATTGAATAACACATTAAGAAACAACTCTTGTCCGAGCCTTTCCACACAATAGGAATCTCCTTAGTCGTGTGTGTGGTTGAGATGACAACAATAGTACTTGTGGCATCATCTTACAAAGATGAGACCATCTCACTTTTGTCAACAACATCCAAAAGCTCCGCCATGTCATGAAATTTATCCTATTTTTAATGTGTGTCCAAAAGAAATAACTTTGTAGCAATTGCCCTCACCTCCAGAGTTGCACTACTTATCCATTTTTTGAGGGTAGTTGTAAATTTGGCAAGTGGAACATCATCAGAGAGGTTGAGTTTCATTTTTTGTTGTAGAACTTGTCATTGAGTTTTGAGTCCAGAATTAAAAAGAACATCTTGTCGAACTTGTGATTCACCTTCTTCTCATGCCAATCTTCATTAGAGTATGGCTTTTGATCATTCACCATTGTCTTGTGAGATCTGAAAAAAATCATTATTTCATTACAGATCACGACCTTCCTCTTCAAAAGTCTCGTGAACTCATATATAGACTTGAAGTCAGGTCTCCCCACTTGGTAGGTCAATCGCGTAATTTGTGATTTTATTGGAAATCAATCCTTTGGCTAGCTTCTCCAATTGCTTCTCCTTGAGGTTTGAGAGGCAGCCAAATACTGATTTTCTAATCATTTAAATTAGAGGTCGAGCCTGTACCTCCCAACTACCATCCAAAATGTTGCATCTCTTTCCCAAGTAATCTAGCTGAAGAGCTGGACAAGTAATTCCAAATTTCTTCCATAGAGTTTCCTCTTAATCAATTTTCACAACACTGTGTATAAATGTAAACTCAGCCTGTCATGATAGTAGCACATATGTTGTGCACTGAAATTAGAGCTGTAACATTTCCTCTTGCAAAGAACCATGGAGTCCCTGTGACTCTTCCATGATACCTTAGGGGGATAATTGACTGGTTATTCTGGTGGAAATACTTTGATAATGGAATATTTGAAATGCCAAAAGAGTTGAGAAAGAGTATTAGGCATATAGGTTACCATCTCAAATTTCAAAGCCTCCTCCTAGCAAGACGCAACTTAATTCTTGAAAAGCATCTTGATATGATCTCTCAACAATGTGGGAAAGCAGACATTCCTCTGTGTGATGTCCATGTTTTTTTATCCTCTAGGCATGTTGTCTCTGAGGCCAGGTTTGTTTTGCAGATTGAGAGGTTCAACCTTGGCTCTAAGGGGCATCTGTGAGTACTGGTGAGGAGCAAATTCAGAATGGAATCAGGTGAGAATCAACTGCACAAGTCCTCATTAGAATCCTAATGCAAAAGTCCAGTA
>Ga0116227_10005408_pt1 | contig 26890 bp, 13 predicted proteins | sample S1TSphgellanicum_FD_89693 | JGI IMG/M metagenome (GOLD analysis project Ga0116227, IMG submission 89693) | Host-associated microbial communities from peat moss isolated from Minnesota, USA - S1T2_Fb - Sphagnum magellanicum MG | ecosystem: Host-associated > Plants > Peat moss > Unclassified...
AAAATAATAAACCCATTCATAAAATTGTATAAAAAAAAAAAACCTTTAACAAAGGTGGTATCCCCCCCAACCGCCCCCCCCCCCCCCCCTAAAAGCCTTGATTGATTCTTTCAACACATCAAATTTCAATTCACATGTATTCATTGTGTTAATTAAACCTTAAACATTTTCTTAGTATATTGTTCGAAGGCATAACCAACTTTGAAAAAAAAAGAAGTAATGAACTCAATGTGCTAGTAAAAAACTAACAAAACCTTGGCGCCTTGGAATTGAAAATGGCTTTCGCATTTCTACTATCAATTTTGAATTTGTCTTAAATGGTTTTGTTTTACAAGGAAAATTATTTTGAGTTTTCCATATTCACATTTCTCAAACTTTACATTAAAATTATCATCTTTTAAATTTTGGAACACATGGCATAAGTGTTCCACATGTTATTCTGTAAATTATGCCATCCATATAATCTATACAAAATCATTGAATCATTTGGAAAAAAAAACCTTAGAATAAAATAATGAACTCAAAATGAAAATGCATAAGAACATGTCCAAATTTAAACATTATTAGCCATAAGAGAAAATAGAAGAACATGGGGATACATTAATAATAAAAAACTAGGTTAGGTGGAAGTTCTACCAAGAAAATAAAACAAACAAATGGGAGAAGATTGTTAAACTCCTTGACATGCAAAAATGATAAGTGGGGTTCATAGTTCTCTTCCAAAACTAGAGCTACCACCTTGGACATGTGTAACATGGATTCCAAAACATTTATAAGCATGGTTACAACTTCATGAACAACTATGTATCTTACATATCCTTAAAACATGCTATAACACCTGAATTCATCCATTTTTGTGAATTCCTCCACAAACTATTTATAAATAAATTAGGTTTTTGACATTAAGAGAAGTTATTTCCAAATTTTTAAAGTTGAAATGCAAAAAAACTAAGGTTCAACTTATTGGAAATAATTTTTTTTATTACTTAAATGTAAATAAGGTGTTAAAATTTGAATTACAAAAATATATCTAGAATATTATTTAAATATTATCAATTTAAATAAAATATTCGCTTAATAATCTATTATCTCATGAATATCATACAAAAAGATACCTTTTAATCTCACATGTTCCATAAATATATAAAAAATGACTTCCCTTCAATTTCACATAGGTTATTGTGAAGACTGTGCATGATTGAATTCAACCTTGCACCTAAAAAGGTTGATAACATTGTTTGCAATTAATCAATATTCAATATAGGTTTTACATCGTTACCATGCGTAGCCATGTGAGTTTTTTTTTTTGCTTTCGTTGCACCATGTTTTGTTTCCACCATAATTTATGTACTTTCAATATTAGTTGTTAGCAAGTTCAATTAGCAAGTTGATAATTAAATATGGAAAAAACATGAAATGAAAAATTCCTTTACACTATCGAAAGTTAAAATATTTTGAGAAAAAGTTACACTTCAAATGACTAGATTTAGTTTTTTTGCCTCCCAATTATTTAATTGAAGGATAGTTAAATACACATGGTATGTTGAAAAAATAATGGTCTTATTATGTGAACTTAGCACATTTTCATCATTCTTCACAAGTACTAAAATTAATAACTTAAATAAATTTAAGGTCTCAAAGATTGATGCAAACAAAACGATTATGATTGAATTGAAGGTGGATTGAATATGCCTATATATTAAATAACTAAGTAATAATAGGGTGAGAAAACAAAATTTCTTCACATAATACCCCCAAACAATGTCAAATTTTAAGAAGGGAGTTGTCAAAAAATGGTCATGCAAGTGACAAGAGTAACTTTTATTTCACCTGATCACCCCAAAACACATGTTGTAATTTCCATGCCTTATGAACCATGTCAATGGAGGAACCCAAACTAAGCTACCGATTAAACTTTGTTAATCCCAACCTACAATGTTTCTTGTACCTTTTTAATGAGGCCTCTCCTTGGTGATACGTGCCTTAGAAAATGTGAAGTTTAGACTTATTGACCTTGATTTGGGCATTCAAGGAGATATTATTCATCTTGTGAGGGTATCCAACTTGAAAGGTTAAAATCAAGGGTTGAAATTTAGGTTCTTGTGATCTGGACCCAAGTTGACACCCTTTTGTTGGAATCACGACAAGAACATAATTGCAAAATTAGTCTTTCACTAAAACCAAAATTGAAATTGTAAAGAAACATTCTTGAACATAGGGTCAAAACATTTTGATATTGAAATTTTGATCTTTTTAAAAAAGTTTTGATAAGTAGAGTAAATTTTATAATCATTATTAATTTTAATTAATTGTTGAGCTTTGTATTTATATAGACACCTATTTTAATTTGTTATAAAACTTTGTATCCATCCAATGTTTAGTATTGGAGAGTGTGTAGTGCGTGAATGGAACTAAATTTTTTATTCAATTTCCTAATGGAATCAAGGTGACGAACAACCCTAAACAAATTTTAATTTAACTAGTTACATTATTCCAAGGAATTCATAAAATTGTCACTAGCACACAATATTACATGTGACAACACCCTCCCCTCCCCACCCCCCATCCCCAAATTTTATTTTTTGGTCACATTAAATGTTTTTGAAAAAAAAGGGGAGGGTAAACCCCATAAAACTCCAAGCCTAAAAGAACACTCCCCAAAAGGAGGGTTTAGGGTTTAGGGGAGAAGTGTGAATCAGTTTTTACAACTAATTAAAATTCAATCAATTGGCTATAAAAGTTCAACCTACTTGTCCACTTTCTTAAAATAATTAACTTTGTTTACATTATTAAGAATTTGAACTTGTGTTCAATTTTTATTTTATTTTTGAAAGTTAGGGTTCTTTTGTGCAAGCTCCATCAACATGATCTTAATTCAAGTCCACATGAATGTTTAACATTCCAAATTGGAGAGCTTGCCAACACTAATTCTACCCAATATTTGTATGGTACTCACCAATGTGAGAATTGATTTTTTAAAATTAAAACTAAATTTTAATTTTTTGAAGAACTGAAACCAGAGCCAAAGTTCCCGATTCTATGTTTTGGAGTCTATTTGGATTTGCAATTGAAACTACAATTTATAATGTTTAAAAATAAAAAAAGAATTGGAATTGACCATTATTAACCACTGGTTCTAATCCTAGTTAATAAGAAACTGAATGCAAACCACAACTAATGTTCAAAATTGGAAATAAGAAAAAATAAACCAGAACCAGAACCAGAACTTTCTAATTTAGATTTAGAAATCTAAATGAGAACTAGGGTAGACCGGCCTATCATTGATTGCCTGTCTATGACCAAACACTTTTTTTGTATCCTCATCACATATGTGCTTCATTTTGAGTGATTTAAAATGCTGTGGGAGCGCTACCTCAAGCTCTGGAAATCATCTGGCACTAGAAATCATCTTTGTAGTGCAAAGGAAAAAAGATCAATGAAAATATTAACAAGAAGAAAAATAAGCTTTCCAAATTGACAAAACACATTCTTTTCCAATTTTTTTCTCTTTGGACCCCTCTTACTTTCAAACCTCATAACTCTCGTAATTTTAATTCATTTTAAACAATTTAAAATGCTATAGGAACGCCACCTGAAGTTCTACAAATCATCTTTCAACTCTAATAACAACAAAGCAACACACAAGAAAGTTTTTGGGTGTACAAGTACCAACCTTCATAGTGTTTGCTGGTTTGTTTTTTTTTGAGTTGTTGACCCATTCATTTTGGGGGGCAATAACTTTCTCATTTTTAATCTGTTTTCGACAATTGGAAGTGTATCAGATGTGCCAAGAAGAGGGGTTCAACTTGTGTTTGGATGCTAGAAACACTTGAGCCCTCCCCTTGGATCCAGCCTGCCCTGAGTGCTTCCGTGTAAATCAACCTGAAAACCATGTAATATAATGTTAAGGTAGGGATTTCGTAAGTAAAACTTATTTCCCCTTCCTTAAACCCCAAACCCCCCGCCCCAAAAGAAAAGTTCATTCCTCTTTCAAAAAATTGTTACAATAGCCAGCCAGGGTTTTTTTTTTGTGGCGAATTTTCGCCACCTGGCGACCAAAAAGAAAAAGGGGGGGGCTGACGAATCCAAAAACGGGATTTTTGAAAAAAAAATTCTAAAAAATTCGCCATATCTCAAGAAAAAAAAAGTTTAGAAATCGCCAGATTTAGACAGTGTGTTCCATTAGGTTTTGCCAGAACTAGAAATAATAGTGCACCAGGACAGTAGTCATTGATTGCTAATTAATGCTGAGGATCCTTGCCAGTACACCTACTTGAGGAGCTTGAAAGAAAAAAATATCTATTTTGTTTTCAGTAGCCAAACCCAAGTCAATAAAATTCTCAAGTTTAAAATCGTTTAAGGGAGCTAAAAAATGGTTCTAAAATTGAACAAGTATAGTAGCCAAATGAAAAGTAACAAGTACTCTTGATGGTAAGGTTTTAATTAAGGATTCAAGAAGCCATTGGGACTAATGGAAGAAGAAGAGTATGTATGTATGTATGGGTTGGTTTTAGGATGGATCTATCAAAGCAACATCCTATCCATGAGGATCTTGTCAAATCTTTGCATAATAGATACATCAATTGGGTTTCAATCAAAGCAACAAACATCCTATCCATAAGGATCTTGTCAAATCTTTGCATAATGTACATCAAACAAGTAGAAGCTCTGTGTCCAGTTCTTAACCAATTTCAGACCCCCCACTTCAGGTTGATTCATTATGAACAAGGTGCGGTGGTATATACACAATGGCCCTGCCATTAACTTAATATCAACAATTGATATTGTATGATAAATTGGTAATAGCCCGGGGAAATTATAAAATAAATCTATTTTTGATTTACATCATCATGTTGTAAGGAAAAAAAAAATTATCGTGATTTATTTTTTTTCATTTTTCTAATATCACATTAGTTGTGAGGAACCTGAAAGGATCTCACATTAAATGATGGCATGTTCTAACTAAACATTTTTAAAAATTGATACTAGACCAAAAACCAATAGGGAAATATTGCAACATGATTTTCAATTTTTTCAAATCTAATTTTTTTTTTTTCTCAAAAAAAAAAATGGTGAAGAAATATTCTCTTTTCATATATATTTTTCACATTTGTGAAAATTTTCAAACCAAATTTTTTTTATCAAAGGATGAATGTGAATCTTTTTACAAACAAATTAGGATGAATCATCTCATCCAGTTTGTTTGTAGGGGGGCAAAATCCCTTGAAGCTACCATACACTCTATAATGATTCTTAACACAACAATATCCCTGCCTTACAAGGCAAGGCCAATAAACCTAACCCTTGGATCCTTATCAATAATCGGCCATTTTCTCTATAATATTGGCTTTTGAGGTGAGATTTCCAATATTGGCTTTTGGGGTGAGATTTCCAATATTGGCTTTTGGGGTGAGATTTCCAATATTGGCTTTTGGGGCGAGATTTCCAATATTGGCTTTTGGGGTGAGATTTCCAATATTGGCTTTTGGGTGAGACTTTCCAATATTGGCTTTTGGGGTGAGATTTCCAATATTGGCTTTTGGCTTTGAAATGATGATTATCCAAATAATCTTATTGGCTAATGATCCTTATTTCAGTAATGCCCCGCTCCCTGGGGGCGTTGTTACCCTACACTTTCACATTTATTTACACTCAACACCTCTCCCATTGACGAAGGTGTAAATAGGGTTCCAGATCTGACGCATCCTATCCAGAGCCAGGGACAGATAAGATTCCTGATTTGCTGAGGGAGTTTGTCTGAAATGAAATCAGTGGGAAAAGGGTGTTGACACTGGGCAGTCCAGTCCCAGCCCACTTTGTGATGATGAGTAAATCTGAGAATCTTCTGACTTGGCATGATCTGCTGTAAACGTGTCCTTTCATGATTGGTCTCCCCTAAACTCATGGTGCCTAATCCAGGCGGATAAGTGAAAGGAATGATTTTAGCCTTTCTTTTTTTCCTGGCTATATATATAGTCGCCAAAAAAAGAAAAAAAAAATGTGGCTTATGATTCCACAACCCAATGGAGAAATCTGGAGATTTTAAAATTTTTAAATTTTTAAAAATTTTCTAGTTTCCAAACTTTGACCACTAGAAAACCCCAAAATAACACATAATTTTAGCCATTTTGTTAAAAAAGAAAATGGCCATCAAGAAGGCAAAATATAGTTAGACAAGAAACTGTGATAGGGTCTAAAATTTTCTCTCTGGGAATTGGCATGTGGGAACCCATACCCTATTATCCCACCTGTGCACCACCCATTGGGAACTCAGGTGTAGATAAACCACAACTTGGTTACCACCTTGGTAACATATCCTATCTACCTACCTACTTCCCCTTTCCACTACCTAGGTAACTAGTAACTACCTATGTAAGTAAGTGGGTAATGGCGCACTTACACTTGATATTAAGTCAGTGTTAAATGAAATTCTAGGTGGCATCCTAGATGGCACCCGATGTTTAAATGGGTGATAGCTTAATGTTAACTGAAATGTTAGCTTAATATAAAATTTTCATGATAACTAAATTTTAAGTCCTAAATGGCTACCATGATGTTAGGGGCCTTAACACTGAAGTCCCTAACACCAAGTGTGAATGCACCTTAAAGGTGCGTTCACACTTAATGTTAAGTCAGTGTTAAGTCAAAATCTAGGTGGCATCTTAGGTTGCACCCAATGTTAAATGGGTGATTATTTAATATTAAGTGAATGTTAACTTAACATAAAATCTTTGTGGTAAATAGGTTTAGGTTCTAAATGACTAGCTTAGTGTTAGGGGACTTAATACTAGAGTCCTTAACACCAAGTGTGAATGCACCTCAAGATAAATCAGAGTTGGTTATTAAACATGATCAGTTATATATCTCCTTATTACCATACACTGTGAATGGATTTTGGCATTATATTAAATTATTTTCTGATTTTCTGATTTCTCTTCAATAATAAACAAACCCAAAATATCAAAATTCAATATAATTAAACTCTCTATCATATTGTTTATGCCAAAGTTTTCAGAAATTCAAAAATCCAGTTATTGCCGTATACTTGATATAATTTTGTGTCTCTTTTTAATAATTTTTTTATGCTGAAGTTTTCAGAGATTCAAAAATCCAGTTATTGCCACATACTTCATATAATTTTTTATCTCTTGTTAATAATTTTTTTTAATGCCGAAATTTTCAGAAAATTCAAAAATCCAGTGACTGCCATATACTTGATATAACTTTGTGTCTCTTGCTAATAATAATATAATTGTTTATGCCGAAGTTTTCAGAAATGCAAAAATCCAGTTATTGCCGTATATTTGATCTTGTGTCGCATGTTAATAATATTTTATTATGCCAAAAATTTTCAAAACTTCAAAAATCCAGTGATTGTCGTATACTTGATATAATTTTGTGTTGCTTGTTAATAATAATTTTTAATGACAAAATTTTCAGAAATTCAAAAATCCAGTGATTGTTGTAACACTTGATATAATTTTGTGTCGCTTGTTAATAATAATTTTTAATGAAAAAAATTTCAGAAATTCAAAAATCCAGTGATTGTTGTAATACTTGATATAATTGTGTGTCTCTTGTTAATTAATATTGTTTGTGCCAAAATTTACAGAAATTCAAAAAAACCAGAGACACTGCAGTATACTTGACATAATTTAATTTTTTTGTGTCTCTTGTTAATAATATTGTTCATGTCAAAAAAATAATTGAGAATTTTTTTTAAAAATCAGTGCAATAAGCTTGAAAATCTAAAGACATTAATTAATATTTGACAAGACACTGTGAGCAGAATCTGTTCAGAGACAGACGACAGCATAGTATCTTTGCTCAGATATCAAAAGCTGAGCTGCATGCAGTCTGCTGCTTTTGTATTGGGGCCAAACCATACTCACAAACAAACAAATTACATAGCACACTCTAGCCTACTTGTGCTAAAAAAAAAGTCAGCATTCAAAAATGCTCTTGGACTAGGCTAGCTGCCAAGTTACTACAACTGGGCAACTTCAATTGCACACCCAAAATAGTACTAAAAATCTCAACAGCAACTACTAATTGACAAAGGTAATGATAGCCCCAGCAACTAGTAGCCCCAGTGTGAAAGCTCTCCAGTATCAGTTAGTACCCAACTCAAGCATGCAATTCAACCTCCAGCTGAATGTAGAATTATTATTATGCATACTTTTGTGTTGAGAATGGTAATGGGTTATAGTCTATAGACTCTTCCAGTTTAATGTTATTTGAATTGAACCTTACTCAACTTTCTGACTTCTCTGGTTTATTTCTCTCTCTCTCTCTCTCTCTCTCTCTCTCTCTCTCTCTCTTTCTCTCTCTCTCTATATACATATACCATAGTACCTTCAAGGCTTCAGCACAAATTATATTAGATTTAGAAATGCTGAAATTTTCAAAAAAGAATGCTTTTCTTAACAACAATTTTTTTTGTGAAGGAAAATAAACTTTAATTAATTATTTGGCAGACACCCAAGCTGCCAAGGTACTACTGTAATTTCTTAAAATATGAATGCAAGTATAATATTTTATTTTATTTTATTTTATTCTACATTTGTAAATTTAGGCTTGTTTCAAACTCTTTACTACTGTCACTATTTTGAAATTTTCAACTTTTGGGTTGTCGGCTTGATTTTAATGTTGGAATGGACATGCGAGTACAGCAATATGGCTAGCACCAGTTGGCACATTTATCAGCAATTTATTGTAATTGAACATGAAAAATGTAGAACAATATTAGAGCTGTGGTTTTACAGTCTCATCACCTCACCTAAAGATCCACATTTTTTTTTCCCCCCAATTTTTTGATGGAGCCAAAGTGGCATTCATCCATAAGACGATTTGATCAGATTTGGTGATAAGAAAATACGAGAATAAGAAAATCCTGGGAGTCAAGATCTGCACTAGAGCTAAATGGAGTGGGATGTGATGTGAAGCAACAATGGACCAACTTAGTTTTTAGTTTTGTATGTGTACATAGCAGCTGTCCGGTGCACACTGGTTGGCAAAGAGCTTATTCCATATAAGTAGAGCTGGGTGCAATGTTTTGCTATCCCACCTACTAAATCACAAAGCTACAAAGTACCAGGTCAAGCCCTGAAGAGCAACTAATGCTTTCTTCCTTCCTTTCTTTCTTTCTTTCTCTCTCATGGAACTGGGAAAGATGCACATTTCAATCCACTAGCCAAATCTTGTCAAATCACCAACAGTGTGGGAGATGCTTCTTACCAACTTGGACGGCAGATCACTGTATCATTTCCTGCATATCCAACAAGACCTTTTACAGCAAGAATATGGCACCAATGGTGTGACCAGAAATCAAATCTCAGAGGTTAAAACACTAAAAACCACTGTTGGGCGGTTCTTTTATTTCCTCTCATTCTGGGGTTTTCTTCTCTAATTCTTTACATTAAAAAACACTACCTGTTACAGGTTTAGGGTTACCATAAACAAACTCACAGGTTTTAGTCAAAGAACTGGCCCAGAACAATTGGTTCAAGGTAGGTTCTTTGATTGGTTCCATGACTTTTGAGAATCACTATCAAGGGTCCCATATATTCAACCCTTGCGAGACTCCTTATTGATGCATGGCATAATATGTTTTGGATGAAGAACAACAAACAAAGTTTATGCTGGTTTGGGGGAGTAAAGTGACTTTGGGCCAATATTCATGCATTGAATGTTGTGTTCACAAAAGGGATTGCACAATGTTAACAACTGCTTTTGATTGGTCAAACTGAATGATTGTTCCAAATGATTGGCTATTTGTAATCTCTCACCTTTTACATACATTCTCAGTTTTCATATGTATCAATTGGCCTTCAGGAACCATAAGAACATTGATTTAGATTTGAAAAATATTATTGAAGGCCCAAATATCACATATGGGTGTAGTTGATCTTATCCACGGGCTCTTTCTTTGAAAAAGAGAGAACCACACTAGTGAAAAAAGAACTAAATGGTGGAGAGTAGTTCAGTTGTAAGCTACTCAAACATCCTTGATCATCTATGATCTTACTGTCTACTGTACCCTAGGGTCAGTTTTGCCATTATATAATCCTTAAAATAGTGAAACGATTTCTTTTGAAAATATGAAGCTGAGGTATGAAAAACCATCATAATTATCACAGGCTAGAACCTAAATAATTTCACTCATCCTATCACAATATCACAGTAGATGCAGAAATAAATAAATAAATAAATTCAAATTAAAAAACGAATTAATTCTTTTGAAACAAATAATTAGCTTTCTTGTCAATGTGGAAGCCGACTGTAGGTTACAGTATCATGAATTTCAACTCCATCACATATGTGATCTCAGTACGCTCTTTGTGCCTCAAAATGAATGTGCTTCATTGGATGTCAGACCAGCATTGTTGAAAAAAATGTCTGTATAGAAAAACATTCAGTGTTGGAAAGAAAATTTCTTGAAAGGAAAGAGGATGAGTAGGCTAAGCATGATTCACAAAGGACAAGGTAAGCATTCTGAAAATCAAATCTCGAGTGTTCAAGTGGAAAATGTTTGGAGATTTCCTAATTTGGTACTTATATTTGCCAATGGGTGGCTTATATTTGTTCATCTACTCATACCCAATAGTTTAGTGTCAGCTTCCACATTGAGAAAATGAATAATTAATATCTTTTTGTTTTCAATGAATTCATTTTTTAGCTTTCGAATTATTTTTCTTTTCATGATCTAGAATAGTCTAACACAATACTTTCATATTGAATAAGTAAATTATCCATGTTGTAGCCTGCCTGCCTGCCTTGATCAGCATTTTTTTTTGGTGGTGAAGTTGTTCATTGTGTTGACAAAATTCCTTTTTGGAGAAATCCGGAAATTTTCACTTTTTAAGTGTCATTTTGTAAAATTTGTTTTAGAAATTAACAAAATTGCCAAAGTGTAGAGACCACAAACAAAATTGGGGGAAAAAAACTATGGCCATGATTAAGAGATAGTTTTCATCACATCAATGTCATAATTTCACAAAAATTCATTTCAATATTTAAAGGATTATTCAGTGACCAAACTGACCCAGGTAAGGTCTTTTGGAATTCCTTATCACTCCGAACCCACTATAGACCCATGCAAGCTGGACATTCTTAATGAATTAATATACAAAGACTAGTTACTCTAAAGATCTTATGACCAAACAATACTAGAAAGGGACAAAGCAAGGAACATATGGTATGCTGATCATGGCCACAAAATATTCCTGCAAAGGGACAAAACTAGGAATCAGGGATGCTGTGTTAATCACAGTACAATTTGCCTGCATCTTATCTACCAAATTGTGGCATGCATTCCCGAGCCTGTAATTTTATCATGCTATACCACTTGTTTACGCTACCATCGGCTACAAGCCAGTTTGCTCAACTGAAATTGTGGTCAAATTTTCCTTACACCTTGAATATAATGGCCATCTGATTGTGTTTCCTTCCCCCGCACTGTATGCCAATCCTTAGAGCAATCCCAGAGGTGCTCAGAATGTGACCGTGTAACAATATTTCTCATATCCCAGTTTAGTCTGGTTTTTTTTTCAACCTCAGCCCTAAAATGAAAACTGAGACCACAAATAGGTAGGAGACTATTAATAGCAAATCATCTACACCAATCATTATGATTGACCAATGAAAAACAGGGAACAGGAGTCATATGTATTTATTACACTCTTCTCTGGCAGGTGCACAACTTTCACCAGCCTCACAAAACCTGCAAAAATCCTGGGCCCAAACCATTTTGCTGAGCTAATCTGGCATGTTTTCACTTTTCTTCAAAACAGGATTGAGCCTTACGTTTGTGCACAAGATCATGAGGCCAGTACATGGCACTGCAAACTGTAACATCTGTTGTTAACTGGCTACATAGTTTGACTGGTTGAAGTGGGTTGCTATCAGTTGTCTCCCACCAATTTGCAGTCCCAATTTTAGTTTTATGGCAGTGATTGGAAAAAAAAGTAAATAACTGATCTTGGATGTGAGAAATATTTGTGCAGGATCACACATTGAGATATGCTCTAACATAGTGTACCAAAAGCCAAGGGTTAGCTCCTTGCAATGCAATATAGCACTTGAAGAAATTTCTTAGTGCTTTTGCAGGGTACTTCATATTCATGAATATTCCTCCTAAAAAACTAGGATGAATATCATGCCTACTCCTTAAGAGTGGCAGGCATCTTATGCTTGCTTATAGGTGTAACATAAGGACATGTACAACTTGTCATCTACCTCTCTTTAGGTCCCGGTTCATGATAACTTTTACCTTGTGCATTATGCCATGTAAAGTCCATGGGTGAGGGACATTTTCCAAATGTAGGGTCAAAGTTAGCTACCACCTTGTCCTAGGCCCCTTATATTGGGAATGTGCCCACCATGAGGCTTTAGCATACATTACATGCCATGTTATTTTTTCGCAAACACCTCCTTTTGTTTTTGGACATGTGCCTCAAAAAAATTCAAGTTTGGGGGATGTACCCAATTGAAAAACTTGGTTTTGGGACATGCCAAAACATATAAGGACATGTTTGCATAACATTAGGCATTTTATCCAACTACATAGCAATCAATACACAACTATTTAGAATTTATCATGTTTTCTCTCACATTAAGTCACAAATTATGTAAATTCATACTGTAAACATGCTTGCATGTAGTATATCTTCTTGCAAACTGCACAAACGTGTGCAATTAATCAAATGTAAATAAATATAACATTGAAAATTTTCCAAAAAAAACGCCCACAAACAAGAATGTGTATTAAGAATGTAGGACATCCATTTGAGCATGAAGGATAGCATGATGTAAATTGCCCTAATTCATGCCCTTTTTTGAATTGCTAGAATCAAACAACCTTAAAGTTTGTGAAGTTGCAAAAAATAGCATTGTCCACATGTATGTAGCAAAACATCTTATGATAGTTTCTTAATCTAGCAATATTGATATTGTCATTAATGGATGATAATAAATAATTTGAGTTAAAATGTGTCATTTTATGTTTGAGTGTGTTTATGGATGTGTCCAAATTTAAATGATGGATTTTGGGATGTGTTCCATTTTTTTCATTAATCATTTTGGCCTTTGGGGAAATGGGATCCATAAAATAAAAAAAAGTGTAAAAATAACTCAAATTACATGCTCTTTTCATCAACATAATTGTAATTAAATTTTCATTTATACCATTTATTGGGCAATTTCTTTGGATAACAATAGATCCTTGATGGTTATTAGTCTATTCTTAAGATTCATAATCATAGTTCACAAATCAAATAACCAATATTGGTACTAACTACTATGCTCAATATTTTTGAAACAATCAAACAGCCAACCATAAATCCACCATTTTTTTCATAAAAACAATAGATTCTTTAAAGTTTTGAAATAATTGAAACCAACAATTTTTAAATTTTCAATTACTTTGAAAAACCAAAACTAATGGTTTTTTAAATTTAGAATATTCGAAAAACCAAAACACCATCAAAAGTTATCATTATGTCTTGATCTATTGTTGTGATGTTAAAAACATAAAAAGATTATGAAAGATGAAATATAGTCAGTTTTTTGGCAAAAAATTGCCAAATGGTGATACACTCAAAACTATTATGATAACTGCATTGTAATTATAGGGTTAAAATTAGGGCTATTTGACTTAAATCTCCTTGTGCCAAGTGGCATCATCACCACCCTTAAGATATCGTAAACATTATATTCGTCAATATCTTTTTCGCTCTCATCACCTTGTTGCCATGCTTGTTGTCAATGTTCATGAGATCATCACCATTATGTGTGCAACTTTCAAGACCTTTTGCCAATAGTACAACCCTTAAAACCCCAAAATTCACCTACACCATGCAACACAAACATAACAAAAATTCACTGTCATTTTTTTTGCATTACAAATGATCCAAATTCATGAGGTTCATAATGCAAATGCAAGGTGACAATACTAGCTTTGTTTTAACAAACCATTTCATGAATTCTAAAAGCTTATGGTTGGATTCAATCACATACGAGTTATTCAAGAACAATGAGGGGATTTGTTGTTGGAATTTTTATTAGTAGTAACAACCAACAAATTTGTGTTGTAATCATAATGGTGTTTGAATTTCATCAAGAGCTTTTACAACCCTAAGATTCAATCTCATTTTCTACATCAAACCCATCGCTCCAAACTCTAAACTCTTAGTGTTCAAGAACCAAAATCTCAACTCATTTTTTCATTTAAAATATGTTGGTGTGGTAAACGTTACTTAGTAATATATGCTTTACAAGTTCCAAGTTCCTTTCAAAGTTTTGTCGTTTTCCAACTTCAAAATGTTTTGTAAATTTGGGAATCAAAAATTAATTGTTGAAGCCTTTTGAGTCACATTCAATGCTTAGCCATCATTCACTTCCCAATTTTCAACTAAAATCAATTTTCTTTTTTGCATATTTGTACAAATTAATAATCAAAATTTTTAATTAAGGTTCCAAACTTCCAACTCCAAGATTTTTGAATTCTTGCACAAGGTGTGTTCTAAGTATGAGTTTTGAAGTTTATTGTGAACTTTTTTTTTTCTTCTAAGGTTTGAATTCATTAGTATTCTTTCTACTCCTAAATATTGCTCACTAACTTAATGCTTACATAAGTTTTTTGCTCATATAAGCTTTCTATATCTTAAAAATTATAAGTAAGGTTTTTTAATCTTTTTGCAAATTGCAATATTTTTCTCCTTTTGAATCTTCTTACAAGTTGCATTCACGATTGGGGTACCACAATAAGAACCATGACACCCTTTTGTTTTGTGTTTTGAATTTTGAAACAAAATGAATGTTATGAGATGGTAAACAATGAAAGAAGGATATGTATGTTTAGGCTTTCAACCAATTAATGTTATAATGCATGAATCAAATTAATTGAATAAATTTGGGTACATTCATAGTATAATGTACCAAGCAATGTGTTTATTGTCCTTAATTTCTACAATTCTCAACTTTGAAAAATCATTAAAAAAGTTTTGAAACATCAACATATAATTAGGTTTCTTGCACCATGTTTTATTATTAATGAAATTTCATCCCAAAGAATTTTGTGTGATTCCCAATTGTTTTAATGGTCATAAAGTAGTGGATATTCTACAATTAAATATTTTGTTCATTTCATTCATCCTTAATCGTATGGTAAATTTAACCGTTCATGTTCCAAATTTGTAGAAGACCATATATGGATGAACCAAAGGGCACAATATGAACAAAAACATAAAAGCATGCCCTAAGTTGCATGTAGCTAAGTGTGTTTTATTTACATTTAAACATGTTTATCACCTTCAAAAACATAAAATTATAAAAATTTCATAAAGAAAAAATGTTTTTTGTTGTTTAAGGGGAAGGCAATGTTGCATTTTCATGAAAAATGATATGTAAAATTTAAGGTCATTGGTAAATTTGGGTTTATATATACAATACTACACTAGGAAAATGTGACTGTGTTTTTTGTTACTCAAACCTTCATCAAATTTTCTCAAATTTATTATGGGCTCTAATATATTTCATAAGAAGGGCCACATGTGTTTATATTTTTAAATGCACATGTATTGAATCCTTTTAATGGATGTTGTTGATTTTGATTCTAAATGTCTTTAATGGTCAAAAAAGTTCAAAATTTGTCATCATAATTTACAAACAAAATTATACATTTGATTATAATCTAGGACCTCATACAAAAAATTATTATAATATGAGTCATGTTTGGTCTCAATATTAATATCTAGACCCAAAAATTATGTTTAAAAATAATTTTGATATTTAATAGACCAATACATGTAGGACACATGTAGAATGCAATCTTTGGTAACGGCTCCGACCTTGGTCACCATGGTTTTTATTGTTTTTTACCCATTTTGAATGTTAGGTGAAAGCACATTACAGTGACCCTTTTTGGGCACTTTTGGGTATAATATTATAATACATATAATATAATCGTTCCAAAAGTATGGTACATTTAAATTTGGTGTCAATTTTGGTTTTTGGGCCTTACAATTACAAAATTAATGTCACTATTATATGTTTTTTAAATAATAATAAATTTCATTATCTATATGAAAGATCCATGGGTATATTTACAATATACATTGGTATAATAAGGCTATGATCTTGTTTTGATTGCATTAACTTTAAGGGTTCATTACTCATTAAGATAATCAATTTTAATGGAATTTAAAATATGGCCCATTTAACTATGTTTGTCATCTTCCATGTGAATGTGATTACGCGTCAAATAATTATTTACCACACATTTATCACATCTTTGTTAAAAAAATTCATTTTTTGAAATGAAAATTTTCAAATTATTCACATGGTATCCAATCATGGTTTAAACTATGTGAAATGACATGGTTCAATATACCTTCAATTTTCATAAAAACTAAAAATTACTTAAATTTCTTGTGGAATTTTTCTTTTTTGGAGTACATAGATACACTACATTTTTACTTATTTTCTAAGTGTCTAAAATGGTTTATTGAGTGAAATAGAATGAGTGAATAATTTTAATTGAATATTGAGTTTTTGCTATTGAAATATTCTAGATTTTGAAAGTAGTAGTAGCTTTAGGTTAGCTCACAATATTTTATAAAATTTCATGGTCTTTCAATTGTGTGAATCCATTTTATTTTAATTTGTGATGTGTGTGTTGTTATGGAAATGGTTCAATTTCTTATCACCAAGCTTGGTAGTTCAATTCATTGGTTCAATTCAACTTGCTAATTTCACATCAAGGAATTTACTCTTGGAAGGTGAGTAATAACTAGATTTTTCAAACAAATTACAAATGAAATTTTTTGCAACTTTTTTGAGTTTGTTTTTTAATGGGGTTTTGGGTGTAGGTAAGGTTGAACTACAATGGGTAGCACCCCTTTAGAGGTTGGGGTTCAAGTCCCCTCAAGACACTTAAAATTTAGGTGGATTAATGAACAAAAGGAATGTGTTCTATAGTGATCAAAATTTGGAAAATGGAGGTGATGAAAATTGAGATAAACTTATCATGTTTCATTCCTTGTAATACAAGTTCAAGGAAGTTATTTATAGCTATGGCAATGTTAAAGGTCCTTTTCCTTGCAAGTATGTGTACATGAAAGTTTTTTTTCTTACTTATGTGTGTGGCATGCTAATTTTTGCAATGCATGCGTTTCCTTTTGATGATTTTTTCTTCCTTGGAAAAATAGATTATGGTTGTGACTAAATGCATCCAAACTTTAAATTATTACACACAACATTCAAATGTTGAAGTTTGGATGTGTCTTTTGGTGTGGAAGTCAATTTACTTACACATGATGTTATTTTTACCACCTTCAACAAATTATTTCCCATCATCATTGAATGTCCTACAATTCTTATTTGAAATATCTTTGTAGTTAATGTGTTGACTTGTTTGTGGTTGATCAATGTTAGTACGTGGGACAAGGTTAGCTTGTTGCAAAATAAAAAATCCTTACAAGTTGCATTGGATTCCTTGCACAGTTTCAACTTTTGGCAACGTTCTCTTTGAAAGACTTCACCATATATCTATTGAATATCTTCCTTTGATAATATTGCCAGTGTTGATATTTCCTTCACATTAGGGCTCTTGTTCCCCCAGAGATCTAAGAATATATTTTTTCCTTTTGAAGACATGTTATTGACATGTCACATTCCATCTTGCATATGAATGGAAAAAAACACATTTTGCGATTGTGTCAATAGTTTTTTGTTTTTTTGGCTTCGTATTTGATTGTGCACTTGTTTATGTGCAATTTGAAATTATAATAGGTAAAGGGCTGGTGGGGCTTAAATCCAAAGTGCCTAAAAAAGGGGGTGAGAAAGAGGAGTCCTTCAATCTATTGTGTAGGTGATTTTGACCTCCAAATATAATTTTATCTCCAACATAATCTTCTTGTAAGTGAATCTTCCCTCCTTCAAGTGTGAGAGAAAATTGAACCTCATGACTTGGCTTTTTGCATTAGCTTGTCTTGTAGATTTTTCTATCCATAAAATCCTACCTTCCTCACAATACATTCCTTGGTTGTCCCTTTAGTCATTTTTCCATATAAAAAGTTATTTTTTTTGTTCTTGTGGATAATGCCAAAACTTCAATGTCAATTTTGAAAATAAAACATCTTCATTATTCACAAATTCTATTGCATTTTTTTTCTTGAAATGTGATCAACTTTAATTGTAGGTTTTGCATGCATTTGAAAAATGATGTGTATAACCACCTCTTTTTTTAAGAACTTCTTGTGTGCCAAATTGCTTATCAATTGTGACTATATAATTGATAGGCTAGTTCAATTTCAAAGTTGGTGAATAACCTCATAGCCAAATACATGTCACCAATTTGTTTGACCACCCTTTTCACCATTGTAGTCATTCTATGAACATATGAAGACAACAAATAGCCATCTTGGCCACTCTAAAAAAGATTGTCAAGTGAATTCCACTTCACACAAATATTTAATCATTAATGATATTTGAAGGCTTAGTTATGTAGTCACAATAGTAATTAGCTATACATTATGAAAAATCATGTCCATGAAAACTTCATTACTTTACAACTAGAGAATCCTATGAAAGTACCATGTAATACTACAACTATCTTTTTATAAATACGATGATTTTTTAAAAAAACATCCACATCAAGTATTATTTGAGTTCTACTATAATTACACATAAGTTGTAATATGGATTTAAAACAAATGTATGTATACATCATTCATACAGTTGCAATCAAGTTTATTTGACTTTTTGAACAAATTACACAATAATTGCATTGTAAAATTAGTGTACAATTAGCTTACATGTGGGACTTAGTGTGTGATTACATTACAATTAATTGTATGGAATAGCATGTACAATCAAGTCACTTGTCTACATTTCCATCATCCATTTGAAATGACACTTTCAACTTTTATACAATTAATTTTCAAATAAACTTGCCATTATTACAACTACTACTGCCACTAAATTTCATTATGTAAATGTTATTGATCCATCAACTTGGGACTTTCGTTCAACTTCAATAATATTAGTCATCAACTATGTAGCAAATCAACTTGCTATGATACTACCAATAGAGTGTATAATTCATTGAAAGTGAAAATATAGTCTTGAAGTGATATTGGAATAATGTATACATTGTATTATCAAATCCATTGGGATGTACACATATATATTCTTTTGTAAACGTCAAAATCTTTTATTCTAAACTTGTAATAGAGCTTTACATTATATGTTTCAATTTGAAAGGCAAAGGACCAACATAGAAGAAGCAAAAAGCAAGTTAAAATCAAATAATGTGTTTTTAAAATTAACCTTTTATTTTTAAACATCATATTTTCCTTATTTCTTGTTTGTATTCAATGATCTAAAGTGTTATGGGTGCACCAAGTTAAGATCTACATTAATTATTTAAGTTTTAAAGGTAAAAGAATAACAAAGAAAAGCCATGAAGAAGATGAAAATGTTGAATTTTAAGGTGTGAATTAGGTTGTTGACCAACATTGACCCTATTTACTTTTAACAACCATATCTTCCTCATTTTGTGTCATTTTTGACAAATTTAAACAATCATGGGTGCATCAAATGAAGGTTTTAAAAAAATTTACATTTGAAAGGCAAAAGGACAATGTATTAAAATTTAAAACTTTATAAATGCTTAAATGTTTGCTCATTGGTTTGTTTTGTAATAGTTACAACTAAATTGTAACTAGGATGCAATTAATTTTTTTATCTGATATAGTTTGTTCTACCTTTTAAGTTAATAAAATATGTAATTAAGTGCATTAAAAATATTTTAAAAGAAAATGAAATTTGGAATAAATTAATAATAAAAAATTTGGCTCTAAAAATTAAACCCAAAATGAAATAGGATTATCCCAAATGACCTACCTACCTACCTTAAGCCTACCTACCTATATACATAGGCTTAATTACCTACATACTTAGCCTAGGAAATTTAGGTAATAATTCCTACCTATTTTAGGCCTACCTATTGATCTAAGCACCATGTGTCAACATTTTATTAGCCCTAAGTTGTTTGATGTAAATTAAATTAATAAGAAAATAGTGAACTCATAATGGACTTTTGAAATGATGACATTGCTTTTGTCACACTTAGAATGAAACATGTGAATTCAAAAAAAAGTCATAATAATGTCCAAAAAAAAATTAAAAATAAACTACCGTCAAATGAAAAAATTAAAAGCAGGATTTTCCCCATACAAGAAATTTTGATTTTTAATTTTTTAAAATGCCATGATTCTCATCATTTTTCATCATTTATAATCCATTTCACATTGAAATAAATAAGTTAAATTCACTTCACATCAATTTTTGGACCAATCACATGTTTAAAGATATTTATAGGTGACCAAAAAAAAGAGATAATTATTGATAACAATTTGATAATCAATAGAATTGTAGGAATTTTAATTAATGTAAGATGTGAACTATTCAAAATGTCAAAAGCAAACAACCTTACCATGCTTTTACCCTTGGATGAAATATTATAGTGAAATAATCTGATTACTATTAATTAACTAACAAGGTCACAAACTTCATATTTTTTTCTTTTGATGGTTGACCTTTTTTATTCCAATCCATGTCCACCCAAAACTAAAACTCACATTTGACATAGTGCTTTTAGAATGGATATTGTCCACATGGCCTTAAGGATGTAAATGTAAAAAAATGGAACTATTTATAAATATGAGTCTAAATTCATGCAAAAGACAAGTTTTGTTTACATAATAAAAATTTTACACATTTACAAATTTCATGCATCTCCATGCAACAAACAAGTTGTTTTAAAATTAAGCATGGAACATGCAATTTGAAAATCATGATCCAACTCTCAAGCATATTGCCAAAATGTTCCCTTCTTATCTCATGATGTCCTATGGAGGATTACTCTTGTCATTCCAACCCAAACTTTTTTTGATTGGCTTATTCAAAGTTATAATGCTAAAACTGTAAATCATGCATACCATTTGTAGGCGAAGTCTTAAAAAGTCTCTTGTCTTTCCAAGGCACACAATCCTAACACACACCTCTTCTCTATGAATTTTTCCACTTTTGACCTAGGCTAATGGAAGGGGAAAAATTATGAACGTGAAATGTAAAACTAATTTGAATTGGTAACTATGCCCATGTTAGCAATGTTTTACATATTTAACACCCCTACAAAGAAATGATTGTTATCAATTACCAACATAATGATTGGCCTAAGTGATAAACCATTTTACCATCGAGGTCAATCATTACTAGTCCTCACCCATAAACATGAAAAATAAGGTGATAAGAAGTGAAAGATTATTAAAATGTAATCACAAGTGCTAATCATCCATAACATCAACCCATCAAAAGTAGTCATTTTGCAAATTTGCTAACATAATTGGCACTCTCCACCACCAAGCGGTTGTATGTCATCCAAAATATATTATGCAAACCAATTTATGGCTACCAATGGAGCTAAAGATAAATGATTTCATGGGTATGGTTGGAAAGGAAAAGGTACAAACCAAAGTTGGGAGGGTATAAAAAATGAAGAGAAACCCAACCAAGAGTTCAGGCTAGTTTTCATTAAGACTATTGTTGGATATCATTTAAAATGATATTTGACCCCTAAGGCCCTACCCCCCTTTAGTCAAAAGTCCAAAAAAAAAAACCATGACTGGGTATTTAAGTAGAACAAGGTATAATTATCAGTTTTTAGATAGGTTTTCAAAAGAAAGAATATAAGGTTTAAAGTTATGCCACCACAACCATTGAACATTGAAACTTCTTTTCTACACTTTTTTTCACTTTCTAGAAACAAAATAAAACACTTCGGCCTCACTTTGTTATTCAATTTGTTTTGTGCTTTTCGTTTGTGCATTCAAATTCTACAATGTTTTGAAAGTCAAGATTTTGTTTATTTTTTTGGGTTGTTTGGCTTCTCGTTTGTTGTTGCTCAACTCCTCTTGTGGGATTACTACTTTTCTCATCTTATTGCTCTTCTTGCATTGTTGTTTGTTCTTCTTGCATTGCTATTCATTTTTTTTGTGTCATGTTTGGTTGTTGGTTGGCTCTTGTTATTAGTTGGTTCCTTTTGTTGTGGGTAAGCTCTTATGTTATTGTTATTTAGTCTCTTTTGTTGTTGCTTAGTTCTTTTGTTGTGTTATTTGACTTTTTTTTCCTATCGCTTGACTCTTCTTGTTGTTCTTCAACATTTAAAAAACTCAAATTGAGATAGAAATTTTCTTTTTAAAAACCAACACATTAACAAAAAAAACTTGATGTCATTAACAAACAACCAATTTAGAGAAGTTAATATTTGTGAGCAAGAGTTGACCTAATGATCCAAGAGTTGCTTGCAAATCACTTTTTAATTTGGTGAATTTATTTGAAAAAAATCCAAATTCAAAACAATTTGAAACTTCATTTGAATGGGATAAAATTGTGAACATATGAAATTATAGAAAAAAAAAGTTTCATATATATTTTTTCATTTATTGTTAATTTTACTATTTTTGGATTATTTTTGTAATAAAAAAATAATTTTGCTGAAAATAATTGAACTTTTGCTAGGAGACTTGTGAGAACTGCCTTTGAAAATTGATTGATTTTGAATTTGTGAAAAGTAAAACTTAAAGAATGAATTAAATTTCTTTTTCAAATGTCTGATACCCCTGAATGGTCCAGTTCCTTATGGAAAATCATTTAGACAACCGATTTGATTTTTAAAATGTTATGCGGGAACCCAAATTAATGATTCTCACAACAAGTAAGAACTACCCAACACTGGTACACACTATGGGAGCCACCATTCCATAACTTCAAACTTTTCAAGTCTAGTATCTCATATACACATGTGGTGATTAGAGTTTTTGGGATGTATTGGCCTTTGACAACAAACACAACAAATGAGCCCCAAACTTCCACTAACTTCAGTCTATAAACCAATATTGAGTAGTAAGGACAGAAGGGCCCCATGATTGAATGAATAAGAAAAATTCAGTGGAAATTAGACAGGCTCATGCTTTGAAAAATTCAAAGGCTTTGATGTATAAGGCTTTGATTGAGTATCAATTCCATCATCCTGCCTAAGCAATTAGGAGCCAGCCATTTTGGACCCAGTCCAAGTTTTTGGTGAAGTGGCCTATATAGCCCCTTCTTACATGGATGGATGGATGGTCATGAGCATTCATAAGGCTGTTCTCATCCGTTCGGTGAAAAAGTAGTTGTAAGTTACATTGTTTAGGATTCCCACTTGACACAACCATTCTTTTATCCTTCATCAGCAATGATGTGGTCGGATTATAGAAGAGTACCAATTTTGTTGGTGGGGATCTCAAGTTAAGCATCCTAGAATGAGTGTCTCAACTTAGGCCACTTACTTGTGCTATCATCCAAAAAATCTTGATACCCATGAAGTACAAATTTTTGGCATCCTTACAACAAGACTAACTACTTACATGGACTATGTGACTCGGCAAGCACCAATGCACCATCATCCATTGGAAACCCATTATGATGAAGTTGTGGACAAACAACGACCAAATTACCAAGGTTCCAAGTTTCAACCACTAGTAGGGGGGTGTGCCCAAGTTCAAGATGAATTTCACAAGGTTTTCAATAAAATTGTCCCAATTTCATTACACAAAAAAAATTTAGTGAATTCACTATGTTCCTTAGTGATTATGAATAAGTTGTTATGGACATAGTAAATTCACCAATAATGAATTCATCATTTTTTACAATACTTTGAATTAATATTATGATTACTAATTTTATCAATATAGAACATGTATATAATCAAGATATGATTTATATACGGTCAACATATGATTGATATACAATTGGTGGTAGCAAGATTTGATCTATGGTCTTTGAAGAGAGATTCCATTTTTTTGGCCATCTAATTATCACTTTACTTTGTGATAAAAAGGTGTAAAAATTTGAATAAATCACAATTACACAAGATTATTTTACAAATGAAAATTTAACATATTTTTATTTTCTCATATCTTGTTCAAATGAAACAAATGGAAATTCATTCTTGAACTTTTTTCCAAAGGTCTACATATATATAATAAAGAAACATCCAAAATTCCAAACCATTTAAAGGAAAAAAAAATTCCTAATAACAACTCACAAAATACTTCTTCATGATAAAAAAAATTATTTGACAAGTTCCAATAGTTTTTATGCAAATAGTTTATGACAAACGTACATAAAATTATTAAAATTATTTATCTTAATTAATAGTAAAATTGATATCAATATTTGATATTACATATAAAATAACTAATATTTAATGTCAACAAGAAACATGATGTTATATTTTTGTTATACTATTTTATAATATATTGATTATTACATGTTAAATATTAAATATAATGTCATTATATTTAAATTTTATAGATTCAAAAAAATTATACATAATCATTATCCAATATATAGATTAATCACACATAATAAGCTTCTATTTAAGGTTAAAATAATTATTTGAATAATTTAAAAATTGACCTTTGTGAATTATTAGAGAGAATTGATTTTACTATATGTGAACATGAACTTGTAACAAATAGGAACTGATTGCTATGACTAAAGTTTCACTCAAGATGAAATGGTGCAAGGATATGGTGGCCTAATTCATTTTAAAATAAAATAGTGCAATGAAATGATGATGGGTCGCAACCTAGTTTACTTTTAAAGCTCATAATGAAATGGGTGACCAAACTAAATCTTATATTTGTAACAATGAACGTATGTATACCTCTCCTATTTCCCCTTTAACTTAGTGACTACCCATGTAGATACGTAAGTAAATACGGCACTTGGTGATGGAGCCATTTAACACTGGAAAGAACCCAGAGATGATTATAAAGAGTAGAATTAGCAATGCAACAACACAAAGAAATGGAATATCACTTGGTATTTTTAAAGAATTTACCACCACTGTCAAATTATTATTCATTTGTATGCAAGAAGACATTGTTGTTGTAGAGTCTATTGTGGTTGATGTCCATCAAAATACAAGAGTGAGTGTTTTTGGAAAACAATGTGTATGAACATCTATAACCTAAATTAAATATATTTGACAAATGTGGACCTCATTCACTCTTTACTTTAAATCACAAGGGTTGTTCTTTGATCCTTTGCACACTCAAAAGACATTGTTGTACAACTCCCATATGTTCCATAACTGTGTGCATAACAGTCAATTCTCTTCTTGAATTGTTTTCAATGTTGTTATGTTTAATATTTTGTTCATTGTTTTGTTTTCTTTTGTCAAATCACACAACTTTGATCAAATTGATCTAGTTTCCACTCAATGTTGTCTAGAGGAATAGCATCTCTCTCCATCAAGTCTAAACTAAAGCCCTTAAACCATTGGTAGACATCTTCATAACATTGTAAAGGCGTGTTATGGATGCTAAGGATAGACTGACATAAATGGCAATAAAGCATTTGAATGAAGTTTTAGACAATTATTTTGATTTCATCCATGCCAACACAAGAGTGAGAAAAGGGAAAAAGAAGCTACAAATTTCAATGAGAAAATGAAATAGTGTTCACCATGTCAAAAAAAAATTGGATTGGAATTCAAGAGTTGTTTATGAAAAAAAAAGATGGGATAAACAAATGGAGCTTTGCAATGCATAGATGATATTCTCAAAAGAAATTCCATATGTGAAAACTTATCAATTGTGAGACTAATTAGTTCCATAACATGCTTTTACGATTGTAATTTTGTTCCAATTTGATTCACAACTTCCATCCACCCATTTTGCTGTCTTGTGAGATTGGAATTGATTTTATATGAAGCTAGTTATGAAAGAACCTCAGCAAGTGGCAATAATTGTGCAATTGCTAGAACAATTGACCTTATCTAACAAAGGTCTCTATGAAAGTAAGGTTGCAACAATTTTTTCATTTGAAACTTGCTTGAAAACCTTGGAATATGAAGTTTATAAACAGATTGCATAGACCAATTTACGTTTTCTTGCATACACACAAGTTCATTTAAAGTGTTCTTCAATTCACCTTCTCATAAGTACTATAGATCTCCTTAAGATTAGGATTAGATCATCTCTCTACATGTACTAGAACTACCTTGAAATTCAAGTTACTGAACATTCTCCTGTTAAGGTATTAAACAATACATTGAACTATCAAACCAATACCCTAGTATGACTTCACATGGATGATATCAATTTTTTGATGATTGCAATTATGCACAAGCTCAAGCCCATAATCTTTTCAAACAAGCTTTAATGTAACCATTCCTAAGCCTTAATGAGTTACACTAATTTGTAATTATGTTTTGACATATGTAATGAGTCTTGAAACCACCCCCGAAAATAACAATCACCATCTCTTTTTGCATGGTGAATGGGTTGAGGGTGAGACAATTCACCAAAACCTTGTTGTTCAATTCTTTGAACCAGTACCAAAACCAGTTGCAATTAATTGATTGTGTGCATAACCAAAAACCAAATATTCTTCTCCAAAAGAAAGAACTGCACAACACTAGATCATACATATCTAGACAAGATGATGCAATAGCTTCATAGCTGTGCAATGGGTCAGCACTATTATGGTGAGAATGTGATGGGGATCTGGGGGAAGTTGAGTGTCACGTGTCCAGGATCATATGCTCAGAATCTGAAGAATCCTGTGGACCCAACCCTCAACCGTGTGCATCTTTGAAGCATGCCCATTAACTTAGTACTAATGCAGGCCTGGTATCATTTGAACATAGCACAATTCATGAGTCAACATGAAGTGCTGGGCGGGTATATATATATATATATATATATATATATATATATATGTTTTATAACGGTAAAAATAACACAATAAAAAATATATAAACCATGTCTGGAGG
>Ga0116227_10005409_pt1 | contig 26889 bp, 17 predicted proteins | sample S1TSphgellanicum_FD_89693 | JGI IMG/M metagenome (GOLD analysis project Ga0116227, IMG submission 89693) | Host-associated microbial communities from peat moss isolated from Minnesota, USA - S1T2_Fb - Sphagnum magellanicum MG | ecosystem: Host-associated > Plants > Peat moss > Unclassified...
AGCAGCATGGAAGGTCATGGAGGTTAGTAGAAGGTCATGGATCATTGGGGAAGGTAACGGAACCTTGTGGAGCTTGGTGGAGGATCAAAGAAGCACGTAGAAGATCATATGACATGAGTGGTATAAATATTGGCAGAAAGTGAGGTTGTGGAAAGCTGCACTTTAGGTACTCTCAGAATACCCTCCTTTGCTCTATAAAAGGGGCTATGGGCATCTAGCTCTGTACTTTCGAAGGTGTTTCCTCTAATTTCATCGTTTTTTTGGTGCCATATGTATGATGTATTAGTTTATAAAATGCTATGGGATCGGAAAAAAATATTGAATATTAGTTTATGGAGAATTATTAGATTAAGTATGAGGCCCACCATGGGCATGTGCCTGCATATTAGTTTAGTAAGAATATTAGTTTACACAATATTAGTTTAGAGAGAGTTTATTGTATAGCCTAGTTTAACCAAGTTTAACCTAAATAATTTACTTTTGTCAAGTTTAACTTAATATAACTTAATTTAATTAAGTATAGGTTAATATAGTTAAGTTTAGCCTAATATAACCAAGTATAACCAAATATAACTTAGTTTAGCCAATTTAACTTAAATACCCCACTTTTGCCTAATTTAGTTTAATATAACCTACTTTAGCCAAATATAATTTAATATAGCCAAGTTTAACCTAATATAATCAAGTTTAACCTAAATAATTTACTTTTGCCAAATATAACCTAGTAGCCAAATATAGTTTAATTTAACCAAATATTGCCAAGTTTAACTTCAATAACCTATTTTTGCCAAATTTATTTTAATATAACCTAGTTTAGCCAAGTTTAGTTTAATATAATCAAATTTAGCCTAATATATTCAATTATAACCAAATATAACCGAGTTTAATCAAGTTTAACCTAAATACCATACTTTTGCCAAGTTTAACTTAGTTTATCCTAATTTAATTTAGTTTAGCCAAATATAGTTTAATATATCCAAGTTTAGCTTAATATAGCCTAGTTTAACCAAATATAATTTAATATAGCCAAGTTAGCTTAATATAGCAAATATAGTTTAGTTTAATCAAATATAGTTTTGTTTAACCAAGTTTAGCCTAATATAACCAAGTATAACTATGTTTAACATTAATAACCTACTTTTGCCAAGTTCAATTTAGTATAATATAGTTTAGCTAAATAAAATTTAACATAGATAAGTTTAACCAAATATAGTTTAGTATAACCAAGTTTAAAGTAATATAGTCAAGTATAGTTAAGTTTAACCTAAATAATCTACTTTTGCCAAGTATAGCTTAATATAATCTAGTTTAGTCAAATATAATTTAGTATTGCCAAGTTTAGCCTAATATAATCTATTTAAACTTAGGTTAAACTTAAATAATCTAGTTTAGCTTTAGTAGCCACAAGGTAAACTAGGTTGTTTAAGTTTATCCTAAAAAGATCTAGGTTTGCTTAAAACAACCTATGGAGGCCTAGGCTAGATTGTTGGGTGGCCTAGGTTAACCTAGGTCAACCTAAGTCAACCTAAGGAATACTCACATATGGGTTTTTAAATATCCATTGGATTTTTTCACCAAACTTGCATTTGGGTGGGAAAATAGGGGCTAGCTTTTTGGACCAAAGATGGGTGGGCAAATATGCATTGGTTGTTATGGTCTTTTGAATTTGAAAATTTCATATGTGGGTATTTTATGCAATACCTACCAAATTATGCAATACCTACATATGGATTTTTTAAATATGTTTTAATTTTTTGGACCAAGCTTGCAATACCTACATGTTGGGTGGGAAAATAGGGGTTGATTTTTTTTTTATCAAACTTGTAATACCCAAATTTGGATCACAAAATATAACTTAATTGATGTGGTTTTATATGCAAATATTGCATTTTTGGATTAGGGCTTCAACTATTCCAACTTTGCATTGTAATTGTGAAAATATGCAATATTCACATCTTATCATTGAGGAATTCATAATATTGAGATAGGTTAATGCCTATGTATGCAATCCCACCTCCCAACTCCCCCATAAATGGGTATGTGAAAATGTCCCTTCAAATTTCAATGTAGGTTTGATTTTAATCAATGTAAAAGAGGTGCAAAATGTCATAATTGTTTGTTGTTTCCCTAGTTTTAATCTATTGCTTATTGTTTAATTAAATCAGGTACCTATTGTTTAATTAAATTAAGTACATACATTAAATGGCCCAAAGCAGAAGTGGAGGTTTAGAACCAACATTAAAAAATTGCCCACAATTGCAATATTTGTAGTTGGGGCTAATAGTTAAAAAAAGAAAATCCCATTTTGAAATTTGAAACTTTAGCTACATGTGTTTCATTTGTCATTATGATTGCACATTTAATGTTTATAGTTTGATAGATAAATTGAATCCTTTTTGTATGAAATGATTAATTAACTTTTTTTTTTACATGTGTTGAAATTTTTGATATACAATTGTCATTTCAACCTATTGTTATGTTGTTGACCTTCTATTCATTCACAACATAACAAGTTGAAATAACATCAAATTGGTCGTGACATCGAAAAGAATTTTGCATCATATTTGTATTTTGGACTTGAATTCTCTTCATGGATTCTATGAAACTTTCTTTTACATGATTGTCAATCTACAAGATCATAAAAATAAGCATTTATAAACACACTATGAGACATTTTTTCTATTCACAAAAACATGTATGTACATGAACCAACATACCTAAATTTCATACACATAAGTGGAGACACACACAAATATCCTTCAAGTGAAAGTTTTAGAAAAAAATAGCCTATTGATGAATTAACAAAATGAATGCATGTAGCAACGAAGTTTGAACATATTTTTATAAGCCCCAAAATTGAAAAGATTTCAAATATTTTGCATGTGGTTGCTTACAAATAAATTGTCCAACTTCCAAGGAGGATAATAACATATGGTCTTAGCACTAAATCAATTTATTTTTTTGGGCTATGCTACAAATTGCATGTTACATATGCCATAATAATCATCACTTCCCATTGCCATTTCATCAACACAAATTTACAACATATTATTATGTAAAAGGTAGTTCCTTATGTAACTTAGTTAAGAGCTTATAAAATGAACAAACTCTTGCAAATATAAAGTTGGCAAAATAATGGATCATCAATGACATAATGATGCAACAATTCATTGTCCATCTACACCACCATTGGAACAACAATGGTGTGTAACATGTCGCCCTCAATGAAATTTTGAATATTTATTTGTATATGGGTTTGTAGAAATAATTTTCGAACATTTGGGTTGGAATGCATACATTTGTTATTACTATCTTTGATAGAAAAATCCCCATGTTTCAGTGAATGTCATGGACAAGAATGAAACTTAAATTATGTTCAATACATAACTACTGCTTGTCAATTGATTAACGCATTTGACACATGAAGCATGCACAAATTCCAATATGGTTAATGATAAATGCATAATATAAACATAAACATTTAAAAAAAAACCTTTCCCATCCATGAAATGCCTATTTTATTCAAATCAACATTCAAAACTATGTTTATTTTGAGTATTGCAAAAAAAAAGTAGCAATGTCCTAATCATCTAGAAGATTCTCTTTGCAAAATCAACATTCCCAAACAAATTCTCCTTAAAGAACCCTTGTTGATGTGTAGCAAATGCATTCTTAGCAAATTGTGTCTACAAAAATGTGAAGACCTATGTGATCCCAAGCTCAAATATGTCTCAACTTCATCACAAAGTTGAAATTCTAACGGACACATTTCATTGGAGTTGTTTCTAATTTGAGCTTGTGACATGATCCAATAGTTAATGACTATTTAAAATGACATTTCGTCTTCCAATTCTCCACCTCCCACTTCATTGTCTTGTGCAATAGCTCCTATTTCTACCATTATTGTTCAACCCTTCTTGTATAGAGGAAAAAGCAAAAGCATGTCGAGAAAGTGTAATGGGTTTATATTATTTCACATAACAAGAAAATAAGATGGAATGACATAGTTCTCCAAAAGCCACTCCAAAAGTTCAAAACAAACCTTAGAAACACATTGAGTTCCTTGGCACAAGATAATTCTATGAAGAAGTACGATGCATACATATACACTTTTCACATAACAAGACAATAAGATAGATTAATCTCAACAAATCCGCAAGCCACTTCAAAAGGTTCACAACAAAAGCTTTAGAAACAACATAATTCCTCATTGATGATAAATCTCTTGATGTTCATGAACAAAATCAAGCTTTAAAAAACTTTGCTTGGATTGATACAAAACTTGCATTGGGTACAGGAACTTGTATTAAATCTTAACACACTTGCAGCAGCAGCAGCAGCAGCAGCATCTTCCACCCCTCTTGTGGGTAGGCGGGGCGGCTGGCCAGGCCATTTACATTAAAACATATCTTAAGGCAAAAGAAGAATTATGGAAACTCAAATATTTCACCATGCAAAAATATAATCTTCAAGAAATCCTCTTAAAAGAAACCAAAAAATCCTTCAAGATATTACAACTCTATAACTAATCTCAAGTTTCAACACAAGCCGAAATATCATCTTTCAAAAATCCTCATATAAAAACAGACCTATTATTACCTAGGGACCAAAATCCATTAAGCCATTATACTCTGTAATGAATCTAAACATAATATCCTTGCCTACCAAGGCAAGGCCAACAAACCAGACATCTCTCTTAAGTAAAGACCATCTTCACCAGGAGTGCTTAGTACATGGCTCTGCACTGGAAATCTTGGATGAGTTGTTGTAGCACTCATATGTAGTGTGGATACATTAGAAGACTCCTGTGACCCTAGAAAAATGCACATATTCAAGGGCCTAGAGGAGGAGGAGGAGGAGGAGGAGGAGGAGCTCTGGAAGAGTCTAATGAATACAGTCAGATCGTATTTATTGATTGCTCCCTGTTTCTTATGATCGGTTAGATAGTTTGATTGGTCCAGGTGGGTTGCTATTACTCGTCTACCACCTATTTGCAGTCGCAGTTTTAATTTTATGGGCGGTGCTGGAAATAAAAGTATTTACTAAGACTTGTATGTGAGAAATATTTTTGCAGACTCAGGAGTGAGCACCATTGGAGATGCTCTTTAAAGTTGTGATTAGAATCATGTCTTGAGGAGGAAGAGGAGGAGGAGGAGGAGGAGGACTCTTGAGGATTCCTGCATGTTCAGAGTTTCAAGATTGCAAAACCATCAGAACAATACTTGTACAATCACTGAACTACCACCATAAGCCCATTTAGGGTTTCTTGCTGCCATAGCCTCTCTTATGGTCAAGTACCTGAGAGTTAGCAGAGAACAAGAGAGGCAGCAAATAACTTATGTGGGACTTTTACGTAGTCCCAAAGAAGAAGAAGCAGTGCAAAAGAAGGCAAAAGAAGACACGGATCCAGACAAGGGAAAAACAAAGGCATATCTAATATCCTCCAGAGGAAACTGGAAACCCTAAGGAAAAGAAACGCTACCTTCTAAGGGCTTTTCTTTCTTTCTTTAGCTCCAGGAGGACGAACGAATCACGCGTTAAGTCACGAAGAAGAAGAATTTCTTCTTCTTCTTCGTCTTCTTCTTCCGCGCGAAGTGACCTTTTTTCTTCCAAAATTTTTTGCAGGATTTTCTTCAATCCATCGATCGATCGATCGATCGTGTGAGTTCGTTTGTTGTTTGCAAGCAAAGGCTTTCCTTCAAATCATTGCAGATAGCATTTCTTCAAGACTCGGAGCGGATATCACCACACTTTGTTCGTCGCGGAGACTTCATCACGATACGGCAGGTAGTCAGGCAGGCAGGAAGGCCGGGCCGTTGCGATGTCGGCTTTGGATCCTTTCTATCTCGTCAAGGAAGAGATACAGGACTCCGTAAGTGTGCCTACTTCTCACGTTCTGTTGTTCTGTGTGTGTGTGTGCGCGCGTGTGTGTATGTGTGCGTGTTGCTGTGTGTTTGATTTCCTTTCTACCTCCGTGTCTTGAGGAGTCCATATTTTTTGTTTTGCTATGTTCCAGTTTGAATCGTATTGTTTTCTTTTTACGGAGAGAGAGAGAGAGAGAGAGAGAGATGAATCAGACAATAATGTCGATGTTTTGCTCCTGCAAGAATAGGTGATAAATGGCGCAATGCGCGATCACTGAGAGAGAGAGAGAGAGAGAGAGAGATCGTTTTCCAAAGCGTCATGTGGTCTTGTACCAGGTGTGACTAATCTCAAAGAGAGATGGTTGTTGAAACTGAGAAAGCAGATGCATTGCAACCAGCGAAGAAGATGGTTTCTGATGGGAATAAAGAGCCAATTTGTTGTCCACTGATTGTATGCAGGTGAAGGGATTGCAAGCCACCTTTACGCGTTGGGAACGGCTACCTCCATCTGCCACTGATCGCATAGTGCTGAGCAAGGAACTTCTCTCTGGCTGTGAAAGCATTGAATGGCAGGTGTGGCTGAAGTCAAGATGTTGCAAAAGTAGTGATTAGCAATAGGTTGAGGAAGGGTCCTTGTGTGAGAAAGCAATGTACTATTAGAGGTGCTTTTTAGGCTGCTTTTTTCCTCAGATTTCAGGGCTGGATTGTATGACTCGTGATGTTACTTGTATGACTGGTGCAAAATTCTGAAAGATGCGGAGGGAATGGGATGATATCATTGCAATTCAGGTGGAGGAGTTGGACCGGGCAACAGGAGTAGCAGAGAGAGATCCAGCACGTTTCAGTATAGATTTGGTGGAAATTGAGCGGCGGAAGAAATGGATAGCATCTACATTCAACCAGGTTTTCCTCACTCACATGTTGTTGTTACACTGTTTTCTTCTCGACTCTTACAAAATGTTGATCATTTATGCCATGATGAGCAGCTGCTGCTGTCAAATAGGGGATTTTTTGCTGCAACTTTGGAGGTGTGGACGATAATACACAAAGCTCAGGCATTGGAGTGTGAAAGATCTCTCACTATGCCTTCTTGACCTTCAGAGGAGCCACCACTGTTGCTAACTCTCTACATGGCTGGACAGTGCTTTTTCTGTCGATTTTACATTGCTGCTGCTGCTGGAACTAATGTTTTGTCTGTGGTTTCAGGTCCACTCTATCAGACAGAAATTGCAAACTGCAGCTGAGAATGGATCAGGAATAAGGCCAGGTATTGCTACAAGTAATCGAAGAGAGCTAATGAGGATGGATGAACATCCTTTACCAAAGTCAAATCATACAGCCGACAATGGCTTTGTCACTGATGAGTCTGGTCGACAGGCGCTCATCATGAAGTGAGTAAGCCCCTTGTCAATCTGCTAGTAGTGTATAATGGACTTCCGCTTGCTTTGGTGTCTGGGGTGTAACTTGAACTGATCTCCTAATTTGAGTGAGACAATTTCAGATTGGTGAACAGTAGTGTGTCACCTCCCTGATGTGCAGAGCAGTTGAACTGATCTCCTAATTTGAGTGAGACAATTTCAGATTGGTGAACAGTAGCATGTCACCTCCCTGATGTGCAGAGCAGATGACATACTTCCCACTGTACTGAAGGACATTGTAACTTTGGTTTCCTTTTTGATTAAAGTTTAAACCCTTGTCCCTCTGTTCCTCTTCCTCATCTTTCTTTGCCTGTTTTTAGGGTTAGGGTTTCATCTTGTAATGATGTGTAAGTAGTTTCTAGTTGTAACCTGTACCTTCATCCCTTAGGGTTTTGGCTACAGAGATTATAACAGGAGACTGGTATTTTGTTTCCTCTCTTATGTCTCAAGGTAAGTTCTCTATTCTTTTCCTTTGGAGGTGTAGTGTATACTTCTTTTGGTTTTTGAGTTTGCTCCTCCTGACCTGGGTCTCAGCATTTGCCATGTCTGGCAATGCACTAAGATATTGAGCCTATTTATTAAAGGAAAAGTACCTTGTTCACCTCCATCAAGCTCATTCTTCCTAGGTGGAGATCTCCTTATGTCAGTTTTGTCCTATCCCATATGGATAGCATAGATTTTTCTTCCAATTTATACCTTCTTGGTGTTTTAGATTGTCTTCTCTACAGTTAGAATGTTTTGATCTCCCTTGATTGCTTGTATTTACGTCCAAACTTCAGGTCAAGAGTTCTTCAACTATATAGAGAAAGGAAGGTTGCACAATGATTGTGATTGTATTTGTTTCTTAATGTTTGTTAATACCCATCGAGCATTGGGTCTCTCTTATTTCTTTCTTTCTGTCTTGTCTATTGCTGTGTTGCTGGATCTGAAATCCCCATAAGGAATTCAGTCTTGCTGTTAGTCATCACTAAAAGTGATTGTAAATGTGAGGTATTATCGTTGTGCAGAAGGATAAATTCGATTCTCATGGATACTGATCTTTGAACTTCTACCCTGTTAGACAGTCTACAGATGAAAGTTCTAGATCTGTAGTTTACACCACACCTGGTTGTTTGATTCCAGGGAACAGGAAGAAGATTTGGATGACCTGAGTGAGACTGTAATGAGGTTGGGGGGAGTTGGACTAACCATTCATGAAGAACTAACATCACAGGTAATATCTATGCTCATGGGCTGGGAGCCAGCATAGTTGATCATCCTTGCATGGTGTGGGATACTAGAGTGAGCATGTAATCTCAAGAAACAGTTCTCTTCTTTTCTCCCTGCTTCCTACATCGAGGGTCTGCTGAGCATCAATCTCTGTGGTTGTATGTACTGTTTTGAATGCCATCATAGCATAAAAGGGTTTCAGAGGCTCACATATAGAGGTGGGTGCTGATTCTGGCAGGGAATATTGATTGATGAACTTGGCAATGACATGGATAGCACAGCCACGCGCCTTGACTTCATACAGGTATAGCATCTATCACAATACCTTCCTGTTCACAGTGATCTTGCATGAAAAGCTTAGTTAAGCCAGGTGGAGCTCTAATATGTTGTGTGCCCTTCTGAGTCTTTGTGGAATTTCACTGTGTCCAGTAATAAAGCAGGAGAGTTAGAGAGGAGAAATGTGCTTTTGGTACAGTGTCCACCTCAATAGAGACTGTCATACCTATATGTATATCACTTAAATTGCAAGATTAAAATGGAAATATCTGCAAAATTTGGGCATACTGTCTGAAGAAGACCCTCTGTAGACAGGGAACAAAAGCTAACCATCTTGATGGCCTAGGTCAGAATAGGCCCTTAATGATTTCTAACTCACTGCATGTTCTTCTAAGGCAAGGACACCTTGTGTATTCAGGGCAATAGTTTTGCTTCAAAAAAATAGGCTAGTTTCCCAGTGCCAGTCTTGTTTGATTTTAAATGGCATACTATCCTGCCTTTTAAGGAATTGACATCATGGTTTCTCTGTGTTGTTCTTTGGCTACAAACCAGGTAAGAAGAGGTCTTAGAAGAAGGGTCTCAAGAGTTGAGATGAGGTTTAGCAAAGTGGAGCAGCTCATGAATTCAGAGTTACAAATGAATGCTGACAGAAGCAAACTGGTTTTGGTTTTTGGGGGCTCGGTTGCAGAAACGAGTTGCCACAGTGATGAAGAAAGCAGGATGGAAGGGACAGGTCATGATAGTAGTTTTCCTGATTGCCTTATTACTTATCCTCACCTTCCTTGTGTTTTCTGGTTAATCTGTTGGTTGAGCTGCTAGGGTGCAGCAGATTATAATAAAATAGAAGACCAAATTTATGTGCAAAGGGCAGAGATACTACTGAGGCAAGAATTTAGGAGAAATGCAGAGAGAAATGTCACTTTCCAGCTCTCCTTTCAAGATGGTTTCTGCTCACAGCTTGGGGGATGATAAGACGAGATGTTCAACCTGTATACACTCTAACTACTATTGTGCACTGGATTTAAATTTCTAAGAAAAGATATGTTTCTGGTTTACGCTCACAAAATTGGATAAAAAATCTTCGAAACAAAAACTTGATTCACTGACTTTATGTGGGTTTCTGGTAAAAGGGCCTCTATTGTTGCATTTGACAGGAATGCACTTGTCCTGTGCATTTTGGCACCTCAAAACTGCTTTCAGACTTCCTGGGAGGTGGGGGCACCTGCCAAACTCGGGTTCTCTGTTCTTTCCTCCTTGAATTTCATGCCCTCAAATTCTCCGACTATTATTTGTTTATTTTTTCAAAATTTGGGTCTTATTTTCCCCTCAGTTTCCAACTGTATTATCTCTCCATGCCATTTCCATATCTTGCTTCTATACAAAGAATCTCCTCAAATTATTGCCTTTTCTTTGTGGTGCTTTTGCTTTATGCTTGTGCTTTGATCTCATGTTTGACATATTGAAATAGTGAGCTGCAGCCTCTGGTTCTTGTTCTTTGATATTTGTTATTGTGACTTAGCACTTTTACACTTTGAAATGGGCAAATTAAGTGTTTTTCTAGTTTGTTCCTCCCCCCTTTGGGAAGCAATTGTGTGGTGAAAATATCAATCAAATATATTTGGAAAAATCATCTTACGAACTGTGATTTTTATTCCCAGAAAATTTGGCAAACCTATTTGGAGTGCATTTGCATTTTCTTTTCCTTTAAAGCAATGATTGCACATGAATGCCATTTATTCATTCAAAATTTGCAAAACTAAATATGAGGTTCATAGTAGTTAATGAATCCTTTCTATTTTTCATAAGAATTTCATTCAAATATAAAAAAGCTGCCACCATCGCATTTTTACCAAGAAAGGGTGTTATTTAGGTTTTGTTTCTAAATGCTGAGAAGGGAACAACCTCAGCTATCCTTTGTAGTTTTATGAACCAACTAAGGAAAATAATTAATTATTTTTTCATTTCATGGAAATTGAAAAAAAAAATGTCCTTCAATTGCTATGAAAAGGCCAATTTCATTAGTTTTAACTTGTGGGTCCCCTTGTGTTGTTGGCCAAACAATATTAAACCTCTTGTAGGGTTGCCCCATTTCAATACTACTCTAGTTGAATTGTGTTACCCTTGCAAAACTTTATTAATAAACACATCATAGATCTAGAAAATGTACAAGAGAAAAAGAAAAATGAAAAGGATTAATTTACAAGACGTGAAGTTAACACAAATTAGATGTCAAAATCTCTCTATCTCAACAACTAACCACTTGTAGGAAGTTAGTCGTGGTGATGGGGGTGCGTTTTGAAGGGGTGGATGTCGAAAAGTAGTTAGACCTACCACTATTACTCGACTTAAAACGAAGGATGCTTGTATCTTTTGTAATATAATTGAGATTTTTTTACGAAGAAAAGTAACCCGGATAGAAAGAGGAGGGCCCTCTAACATTGACACACAACATTGACACAATCATGTAAGAACACATTAACTTGTTTATCTAAACATCCAAAGATTTCAATTGTTAAAGAGAAGAAATGAATAGTGGGGTGTTGGTTGCAATAGTTCCTTTTTTGGCTTGAGCTACTTTGAAGGCAACAACTCTTTGGGTTCCGCAAGATCGACGAAATAGATCCGTTCATGTTGAATCAACAATGACAACATTGATTAGGATACGAATTCCATATTTGGTGAACACAATGTCAATTCATTGATGAAAGGAGTGGAATGTGGTTGGAGGAAACATGTGTAGTTGTTCTCGGCCCACATGGAAGTCAACATTTCATGCAATGGCAACAAAAGTGTCGTGAACTACATCATGGGTGCCGCATTCATTGCCATGGGTGCAACATAAAAGGTGGACATTTGTAACATCGATGGGATGTGTGCACACGTATTGAAGGATATTTATATTTGAAGGATGTGGTAATCCAAGTCACATTCAAAGCATCATGGAGAAGGATGGGGAAGATAATCGAAAGGCTAGGAAGGCAAATCAAACTATAGGCTTATCACAAGGTTGGAAAATGATAAGATTCAAACACAATGGGTTTCAGATATCTTGTTGGAGAACATGTTGGAAAGGGTATGATGGTCCAAATGCTTCAAGATGGAATCTTGAAATCAAACCATTTATTGTTTAACAAGTTGTTCAAAGGGAAGAAAACACATTCATGCTAGGGGTAGTAAGAGATTACAATTCGTTTTGAGGCGTTGTTATCAATGTGTGTTAAGGCTTCAAGAAGGATGGGACATTCATCGACCATAAACCTAACAATTATGATGAAAGTTACAAGGGCCCAATTCTTTAAATAGACTATTGGGGTGATGGTGGTTGTTGATATGAAGTCGATGGCGCTAAAAGCTATTAGGAAAAAGATTTGTTTACATGCTAAAAATCATTATGGGCTATTAAAAGATTCTGGACCCAAAAGGTGCCTAAACACTTGAAGGAGGGAAAAATCAAAAGAAGTAAAAGATTTCTATGAGGGTGGAAGATAGAAGCGTAATATATACGACGGCCATTGCATGAAATATAAAATTAGAATTCCAAAGGCTATTTAAACATCACCCATTTTAGGGAAATGATCAACATGCCGAACATCCTCCAATAAAACATCTTTTGATGGAAACGAATGTGAAGGATGAAGTACCCAATGGAACACCCAAAACCCTAATTCCTTTTGATGGGGTGTTAAATAAGGATGGGGTGTCAAAGTTAGGTGCCAGATTAGAAGGGGACCATGTTGCACATTTCTAAGGTTGGTTAAAAAGATCTATTCTGTGAAATTCAATTTGGAAATGCTCATATGCAGATGATATAATTAAAAGGGGGCTTATGATGTGAGTGTCATCTACAATAGATGGAAATAAATAAAAGGGGAAACAATTAATTGTAGAACGTAAAGCTTTAAAATGAACTAGAACAAATAATGCCCTTCCCAAAGGATCACCTTAAGGGGTTCCCATGGTAGATGGGATGACTGTGACCTCGCCTTCACGATTATAATGATTATAAAACATGGGAGACTCAAATGCATAAAATGCACGAACAAAGGGGATGAGTTGTATGATGTCCCAACCTATTGCACGAAGTTTTTGAATATGATTATTCTTAACACCAAATTGAAAACATTCACCACATCCAACTAAAGAACCACCCAATTAGGGTGAAGGTCCAAAATGCACTTGATACCATGGATCATAGTTTCACATCCATTCTTCGTTACAATTCCAAATTGTTGTGGGGAAAAATGTGTTACAAAGGCATCGCAAAATTGAAGGCATAAAACATGGCTTGTGAGTCAATACAATGTTTCCCCCATGGTAATGGGATGAATTACATTTGAGGGCTTGGTCATGGTTAAAAGGCAAGCCATTTCAAGGATATGTGCAATTTGATGTGAGATGTAACCTTGTGCAATATGGGAACAAAGTTGAAATAATTGTGGGAATCCACTTGCAAAATCTTATGGGTGAAAACAATCGCAAAGGTGTTCAAAAACCATCCCAGAAGGATCGTTTGCAAATAAATGTGGCATTTGTTGGAATGCCAACTTGAAATAGTCAAATGAAAGTGTGAGGTCTTGGTCTAATTTGTGGTTTTTTAAGAAAAGTGGGAGAAAGTCATTTGATTAAGGATGTAAAGTAGAAAGAATTAAGGTGGTGTTAAAAGATGTGGATGCATGAGATAATGGTGCCAAAAACAAGAGTTACTTGAAAGTATTCCCTTATATGTCCAAGGACTAAATTATGGAGAAAACATTTATGAGCTAAAGGATCATGTTGGGGAGGAGGCATTAAGTTCAAACTTGTCATTATAACTTGGGCCTATAAAAATAATTCCTCTTACATGTTTTTCCACTCATTTTTTAAAAAATGCTTAAATTGGATTCATGTTTCCCTCCATGAGGGGGTAAAGTAAGACACCATTGGGGTGACAAAAGGATCGAATGCCAAACAATCATATTATAACGGTCTTGTGTTAGTTTATTTAGTGGAAAATGAAAATGTCACTTGTACATCATGCCAAAAAATGGTAGGGATGTGGTTGTATAATTGAAGAAGACAAAAGCCAAGATGGAAGGACCCAACGACATTTAATGCCGAAACCCAAGCCCATGTTAATGATGGCAGGTTGGAAATAAAGGAAGGTATTGGGATGAAATGGTCATGTAGGTTTAGATTAGATGGATTGGATGTTTAACAAGAATGTTGGTGATGAGTTAACCTTCGAAGAGTAAATTAACACCCACAAGTGGGGCAAGAGGCTCTCGGTGGAGGTTGGCATGTTGGGAAAATTAAGGTAGGTTGGGGAGTCTGATCATGGGCAACTATAAGTGATGATAGAATGGAAGGGGGAAAAGGTCTTACATGTGCATTATTTAGGGGGATTAGGAAAATGTTGTGTTGGGGTTTCACATTTACACAAAAGGTTGGGGGGTTGGTAGGGAGAATTAGTGGGTGGTGCATGAGTTGTTAAAATGGTATGGGGGGTTGGTGGGTGGAATATGGTTTGCATAGGAAAGGTAGTGGAACATGGGGTTGTGGTGGTGTGTAAAGGACAAATGGATAATGTGAATTACGAAGTTCAATGAAACATGATAAATTAAGGGACATGGGATGTTTTGTGTCCATAAGGAAAGAGGTTTATTAGGAACGTAATTACAAAAAAAACCCACTTTCTAAAAATTACTTATTTCAACTTGACAATCTTAAACCTATAGAACCAACCACATAAAATAAATAGATCAAAAGGAAAATTTAAAAAAACCATGACAAACAAGTAAATTATATTTCAAAGGATAATTGGACCCTAACTTTGCCATAATTTGGGACACCATCAACTTTATTTTACTATGTTTAACACAATTTATACACTTTTGAAAATTATTGTGCAAAGGTTAAGGGCTTAAAAACTTCTAATTTTTTATTTTTTGGACTACCCAATTAAAATAACACCTAACTTCAATATATAAAAACACCCTCAATCCTTTGCTCAAAAGAAAGCCCTAGAAAACATATGATTGGTCAATATTTAACCATTATGTATTCACATGTTCACACCTACAACACATTCTTTGATTTCTTTTTCTTCTTTTTCCTTTGTTATTTCTTTAAGATTATGATAAAAATTGGGAAAACCAAGACTATGGCAAAATTGTTTATTTTGTGGTAGAAACCTTACATTGTGCTTAACTTGTAAGTAATAACTAGATTTTTGGTGATAAAAAAAAGTTTTTGGGCTTGACATAAACGTAAAGGAAAAAAAAATGAGCCACCACAAAACAAAACCCAAAAAAAAAAAGTTACACAAAACCCACCCTCCTTTGGCCTTTTCACCTTCGTTGTTTGGTTGCCTGTTGATGTTGGTGTTGTTATCATCATCATTTTCCTCTTTTGTCCTTGAAAATGGTTGCTTTCATATGTTTTATTATGCCCCCAAAATCTATAAATTAAACTTACAACTAGTCTGCTTTTAACAAAAATTGGAATCAAACATGGGTCTTGTAACCCTTCTTTCCTTTTTCTTGAGTGCCCCCATTACAAATTTTTCCTTTTCGTCCTTCTTTGCCTAACTTTTTGTCTCCTCATTTTATATGACACTAATTATTGAACATGGAAAACAACGGTAATACTAAATGCCAAGCTAGTATTAACATTGTCATTGCCATTCATGTCAAAGACCCTATGACTATCAAACCCTAACAACAAACTTTTGTTTGACACTTTATTAGGCTTAAATTATGAGATTTTATGGATAAAATTATTAAATTTTTTTTTTCAAAATTAAAAATCACTCTAAATTTGAAACAATAGCTTTTGCTATGTTGGTTTGAAAATTGTGAAATGACAAATGTGCACCATTACCTTGTCATATTCCATTTCAATAAATATAATATTTTTGAATATTGAAAAAAGATTCTCTAATTTCCTTCACAAAAATGTATTTATGGAAAAAAAATTAGAAAAAATTCAGCATTTTTAAAAATAATATAATTTGTGCTAATCACAAAGCCACCAAGGTATGGCATGTATAAATGATTTCCTTTTATATTTTTGGCTACACACTGAAAACCATTTATAAAAATTTGGTGATTTTTTTCCCATTTTTTTTGGAGTTTTGATGATTGAGAATCCCCTCCAAAATCACTTAAATTTTCAATTCAAGAATATTGATGTTGTTTTTTGGCAAATTTTCACCAATAAAAAAAAAAGTTAATATCAAATTGGCCTTTTTGTCAATCGTCTTAAACCGTAAAGCCAGGATGTAGGAATGTGCATACCAATGTTGTGGGTGTAAATGTATGTAAAAATAAATCTATTCATATAATTTTACAAAGTCCAATAAAACAAAGTGAATATATATTTTTATTTATATGATTTTACATAGCTATGTAAAAAAAAAAAAAATGTGATTTTAATTTGAGGAGGGGAGATTTCATAATGTTTTTAAGATAAGCCAGCTAAATGGCCCATTGCAAAAAAATAAATCATCAAAATATACACCCAAAACTAATTCATATGAATTTGCAAGACGGTCTGGTCATTAAAGATATATAATAAAAATATCTATAAAGTAAGGAAAACAACACTAAAACCCTGAGTTTGATCATAAATAGGGCGAGATTAAAAAACATAAAAAACATTAGCATTCAAGGGTAGGGGGACCTCAGTTTTTGTGGTGAACCGAGTTTCACACCGTCTTTCCTTTTTCTTTACCGCCTCCTCTGCAGGTGCATGCATATATTTTCACTGCTCCTACTTGGAAAGCTACTATAATTAATCTTGAACCTTGTGCATTAAATGCTGATTTTCAGCATTTCATTCCCAGATTTAATAAAATTTCCTTACTTTATGGATACCCCTGAAAGAAGGGTTTGGGGTGAAAGGAGGCCCAAAGACAGGGTGACTTTACAAATAATTTTTGTATTTACACTTACACACCTCAAAACATTTACATGGGGGGCCATGTAAGTGTCTTTGACAAAATTTACACTGGCCTCGTGTAAGTGTTAAAAAACATATACACACTGCAACAGAATAAGTGTAACTGTACAAAATTTGAACGTGTAAATGTAAATGATTTACACTTACACTGGATTTACACGCCGTATATACGGCGCACAATTGTGGTGCATACCTATTCAACAACGGATGGATGATACTAGCTTAGGTTTGGGTTTTTCATCCGCTTTGAGATTGCGCTTTGTTGTGTGCGTTTTCTCTCCCTGCATCATGTGCTCTCTCGCACGCGTGGAACTGGGTCGGTCCTCATGCTGGCAGAGATTCGTGCCCGTCGTGGGCCGGATCGCATCTTCCCAAATCGCAGAAGTCGGGGCTGCGTGAAAGTAAGATAGCTGCAGCTCGCTTCCCCCTTTCATTCCGCCCATTTTGGTTCAAAAAACGGTGTTTTCCGGCGAATTTCTGACCCTAAGGTATGTGTGATTTACTTGCTTGTTCCACCTTTCTTTCTTTCTTGCATTGTTTTCTCTGTCTCTCTCGAGTCTCCTCACCATGGCTGTGCTCCAAGCATTTCTTTCGCATATCTATTTCTCTTCTGTCTCCCTTCTCTTTCGTCTGCTTGTCACGGTATCAGCAAATTTTGGGTATGAGCAAAGTGTGCCAGGGATCTATCTCGGTTGCATCTGTGGGGGGATCATTCAGCTGAAACCAGTAGTGAGAATTACTTTTTCCTGTTTTTTTGCTTGGAGCTTTTCGTTCAGGGGTTTGAGCGGACTGAATGTGGATTCAGTGCAGAAACTAGGGTTTGAGCCTTTTTAGGGTTTTGGGCACTGTTGCTTCTCGCTGTACTGTTATTATATCGAGGTCAATTGTGCTTCCTACCTACAGTGTCCAAGTCACACTGTACTCCCTGAGAAGGAACTGGAATTCTGCTTCCTTGATGTTACAACTTTCGTTTCTCAGTTTTAGGTCAATACATACCTGGATGCTGGAGGTCATTGGTAAAGTTGCTGAAAGTTCTACTGAGAATGATTTAGCATCTCAAATGCAAAAGGTAAGTTCATCGTGTTATGAGATGGAGGTTTTGAAAATGTCATGTAGTTGAAGACTGCTGCCTCTCTGCCTAAAGGGCTCAATTCCTGGGGTTTGAGTTAGAGAGAAAACAACCTTTGAAATTCATGTTCCTGAACAAGAAGGTAATCCCCTGGAGCTGAATTATAATTGGGTATTATTGTTTTCTGCACTTGGTCTTACTGTACAAACACATTGACCATGGGACCTTAACACATTGTTAGCATATCACAGATATGTGTTTTGCAGATGTACTGCATCCAATTTCTCACTGATGATATGTTCAGGATGCAGGAAGGCCCTACTACTACTTCTACTCTGTATGTAGGCCTCTTTAATGCCTTATGACAAGCTAGAGTGTAATGAAGCTTTACTCTCACAAGATTTTGGCTAGGTTGAAAGCAGGGTGCTAGCTAGCATATATCATGAACTTCTTCTTAGTCTCTTTTCTGAATAGATGTTTTAACTTGCCTTCTATGTTTGGTTCAATGTGTAGATGCATTGTTATGCGAAGAGTTGTGCATAGTGGGAAGAGCGGAAGTGCACATGGCAGCGAGGGGTCGTTGCCACAGTGGGTTTGAGAAGGAGAGGTTAGCCAGGGAGGCTTGATGGCCTCAGCCAGAACAGGCGTATTTGTTGATGACTACCTTGAGTGTAAGCCATTGTAGCATGCAAGTGTGTGCGTGTACGTGTGTGCTGCTATGTCTTTTGAGTGCTAGCTTGACATTCTTACGCCATTGCTTCCAGACATCCATATTTTTGTATGAATGTTTGCTTGGAAGTTCGAGTAGATAATTGTAGACTTACGTACACCCACCATCAGGAACTGATGAAGTCAGTGGGGGAGTAATGGCAGCTAGTTATCACCATTCATGATGAAGGTGAAGTCCATGCACTTTGTAAGCAGCACTCATGACTGCACTCAATCTTCTTTGTGTTTTCTGAATTTTGCTGGAACTAAAACAAGGATTACCTTGAAAGTGTTATTGTGGAGTTTTCTCTGCGATCTCATAGATGTGTAAGTTCTGCTTATGCTCAACAAGAACCCTAAAAATTAGATTCTTGCCAGAGATTGCATTACTGAGAGCCTCTTCCCAACGCCATAAGTACACTACTCATGTACTATATCATAACAGGCAAGTTTCCTTGAGGAGACATGTTATTTCAATGAGCAGGACTATGTTTAGCTGTGGGGTTGATTAAGTTATTGCATTGGAGCAGAAGTAAGGCTGCAAGGGACTCTATGTTGTATTTTCTGTGCTAAAGCAGTGTAATATGGGGGTGGAAAAATTGCAGATTCCAGCTCTCTTCCTGCGGAACTTCAAAGGCTCTTGTCCACTATGCGGGAGCTTGATGAGCGATCTCAAAGTACTCCTCTCTCTCTGTCTCTGTCAGATGACTGAAATATATAATTTACCAAAGCTAAAATTTTATAATGCTTTCTTTTAATCCACCAATAACGTCACTTAATGAAAGCAGAATGAGGTTGTATGCACAGTACAGGTTCTTTAGATGCTGGGTTTTGGCAGGTATGGTGGCGCAGTTGAGGGAGCAAGTGAGGGTTTGCCTGATGAAAAAGAGGGAGGGACCAGAGACAGACGAGACTGTAGATAAAATGCGGCAGCTAATTTACAGCAATCAAACCAATGCCTTACGCCTTTGCACTGAAAAAGTGCTGCTTGCTCAGCAGGCTTTTGATCTGGTGGCACCTCATTACAAAATCCCTTTTTCCAAGGATCTCTGTAGTCTTTTCTGTTTGGTCTCTCTTCCATGACTCTGTTTCTCCTTGTCATACTGATCTAATCCAGTAGCTACCCTCTGCATACTGCAAGAAATATTTGTCTTTCTGGTCATCTTGTCTCTAATCACATTGTCTCTGTTTAAACAGGTTGATAGTCATGTAAAGCGGCTGGATGAGGATTTGGCTAGCTTTGCTGAGGATTTAAAGCAAGGTAGAGCTACTATGTGCTTGAAATCTGTTCTTTTCAGTTGTTGGGGTGCTCTTCCATGATGGCAAAACCTTGTTGGAGGTGAACTTTGATGTGGATACAAAAACTTCAATATGAATTTCAGGGTACTGTTTTTCATGTTTCAACTTGCATGTCTATTGTTGATCTGTTACGAGCATGGAACTGAGCACAAGAAGTGTTGGAGTGGTGTGGCAGAAGGGAAAATAGCCCAGGATGCACCAACAATCTTACCATCAGGAGCAAGGGAAGAGAAGAGAAAAGCCCATTTTTTCACTCCATTGGCAAAACGTGCGGATGCTAGGTTGGATAGGGACCGAAGCCTTGAAAAGGAGAGGGATCGAGAGAGAGAGCGAGATCGTGACAGCGAGTTGATGCCACCGCCTGGCAGTCACAAAAAAAAGAGCCTCCCACCACCGCCTGATATCGACCAGCCTATAGACCCTGATGAACCCACCTACTGCATTTGTGGCCAGGTTACCCCTGCTCAATCACCAGGCCTTTATTGATCAATTTCAAGGACATGCACATTACCTCCACTTGTGCAATCTATTTTTAGAGCCAAGTCCTTTTGGTTTGCATCTGTACATTTGCATAGGTGGAAAGCGAATAAAAATGATTTAGACTGTTAGCTTTTGAAGACTGTTGCTAGTTTGGGGCCATAATAGGTTGTGGTATACATCCTGTTAAATCAATAACAGAGAAGCATGCCCCTATACACTGAACTGAAAGGTTTTAGATCTTTGTTGCACACTTACAATGCCATAAAACCTTTACTGCAGGTTCATTGTAAGCTGAGCAGTTTAGTTTCTCCTTTAGTTAGTTTCCAAAGACCTATTTGGGCCTATGATATATGCATCATTCCTCCCAAGTCTCAGAATAATCTCCAGTTTTAAGTTTTAAAACTTATCCTGACCAAAACCTGCTGTGGCTAACTATTTGTAATTGGAGCATCAAATGTGGGTTGGGGGAACTGAATTGTCTCAGGTTGGGATCGTGGTACAGGTCTCATTTGGGGACATGATTGCCTGTGACAATGAGAATGTAAGTGCTTCGAAAACTTTCAAGCAATTGTGTATGATGTGGGCACCCTCTGCATAATACTCACCACTCTCTGTGTGTCTCTCACTGCTTGTTGTTGGTCTGAAAGTTATGTAATTTTTCAGCTCAGTGGCAGAGTTCCAATCACTCTTGATCACCTGCTGCAGGGCAAAAATGCCAATGACTGGTTGGGTTGGTCATTTGGTTAGACTGGATTCTATCAAACTAGTCAATCTTGAAAGGTGTTCTTTTGGTGTAGTTTTTGGACAAGACCCATTGATAGAGAGAGTCTATTTGTATCCACTAACAAATGGGTCTTCTGTGCTGTTGTGGTCCAGTGTAAAGGAGGGGAGTGGTTTCATTACCAGTGCGTTGGTTTAAGCTCGGAGACACGATTCAAAGGGAAATGGTATTGTCTTACATGCAGAGCATTGCAACGAAGAGGTCTCTTGGACCCCCCTTTATAATGCTCCACCACTTTGTATATGTATCCACCTAATTGTGAGTTGGGTTGTGTAAATGGTGTATTTTCATGGTGTCTTTGTACACAATACACGGGTTTTCTTTCCCTCTTTTGGGGGTCCGGATCTGAACTGTGAAAGCTCGTAATATTTGAGAGAGTATGTGTTAACATTTATCATCATATTTTCATTTGATTACCTTCTTTTTCTCTCTGTGAATTGTATAACTTCATGTTTCAATTCACAGGGGTAAGGAAAAGGGCCCTTGTGACTAATCAGTTCATTGACAGTTCACGCTTGAACACCAATTCCAAGTTCTCATAAGCTGACATACTACAAGTACTGAAGTCATTCACATGAAACATTGGCACTATGTTACTGAGCATTTTCATCTCAGTCAACTAATGCTGCTTGAGTAGAAGAAGTTGAGTATCACTGCATTTTCTTGTGCTGAAGGAATTTCTTTCTGTAGTGGTGAGAGTTGTCTTGATAGTTTCAAAATAGTGGAGAGAGTCCTTGCGCATTTGATGAAACATGGTTTTTTTTGGCTGATTCTTAATATCTTGATAAGCAGCTTTCTTGGTCTGAGATGGTGTTCTATAGTGTGATTGTACGATCCTTTTCAGAGCATGGAATCCATTATGGTATGAAATATGTGGTTATGTTGGGTTCTAAATGCACATGTCCAAGGGTGCATGAGGCCCTGACCAGTACCCCTTTATATAAGCCTCTCTGTGCCTTAGGCTTTACTAGATGCCTTGCTTGTACAGCTACAACCTAACAGAAAATGAAGCTTATTACCCTCATATTACTCTCACAAGCTTGCTGCAGTTTGAATGAGGACAACTGTTGACTTTTCCTATCAGCTTTGTCTTTTTGAGTGCTAGCCAACATCATACTGGGTCTTCTTCTAGTTGCTTCTGAAAGATGGGTGACCAAAAAATTCATTATACAACCCTTTTGTATAATATTGTTTGCCAGAAATGTAGAGCAGATTACCATACTTATCCAGATTGGAAGCTGACATAGTCATTGAGGAGTAATGGCATGTAGGCAATGTGATGATGCAGGTAATGTGTGTGATATACTCTGTGAGTGACGATTATTTCTGCAAACTTATTCTCATGGAATGTGTCTTTGTTGGTGCTGGAGTCTGCTGACAATAAATGTGTCAGCTCTCTTTTTCTGAAGGTGGATGCTATATAAGGAACCCCTGCATTGAACGAGTACAAAAACTAGTTTGAACACTTGACCTGCATATCTGTTTACCTGATTTTACATTTGGGACTTTTTCCACAATGTTCTGAAATTTGTAATCACTTGATTTGAACAAATGATGAGTGCAAGGATTCAGGGTTTAGGGTTTGTGCAAGCTGCCTGAATAATGAGTTCATTAGCAAGGATTGTGTGACTCTTTACCTTGACTCAGTACTGAACCCATTAGTAAGAATTGTGACTCACAGGTTTTTGCATCACACTACATTCTTTACTCTGATATACTGCCCGGTTTTTTCCTTATGGACACAACTTTCATCTCCTTTTTCAGGTATGTACACTGTTATGTTTCCAATAAGGACTAAAACTGAGATTGATTGATCTAATCTTTTTGTGTTTTGGAAGTGGGTAGTACATACAATCCTTTGTGACTGGTCTGCAATTAGAACAAGCTGGTATTGACACTGTGTTTCCAAAACAAGCATCACAATGAAGGCCTCTGGTACATGAAGCATTTGTCCTGATTGACTCTTTCTGTGTTAGTCAAATTGGCAGTACCAAAGTTTCTGTATATTTCAAACACTTTGAACTTGAATTGTGTTGACTGTTTAACTCATGCCCATTGGATTAAATGAGGGGCAAGTGTAGGGACATTGGTTCACCAGGTACCTGAAGAAAATTCCAACCAGATAAAAAGGAAAAATACTCCACTATTCACCGCTAGACAACAATGACATACATCAAGGGCCCCAACCTGACAAAGGAGAAGAAACAACACAGGTTTTACCCTACCTTTTGAGATGCAAATTTGATATGCAGTTTGATACGGCTACAGTCTTGAAGTCTCTGCAAATTTGATATGGTTACATTCCATGGCCAATGTACTTTCCACAACACCTAAAAGACCATTTGCCCATGTGCTGCAGAATTCTTGGCCAGTGTGCCAACAACCCCCCCAGTCCTAATAATTTTGGTTCCATGCTCTCTCTATCTCTCTCTCTCTCTCTGTCTGTGCATGTTTTGCCTGGCTTAAAATTGACACTAGCTCACCATGTTTCCTTCCTTTCTATTACATTTCAATTCAACTGACGTGTGCAGGATGATGATGAATGATGATGGATGCTTATTTTGAAGATAAACAGACATCCACTTGGTCATTTTCTGTGAAAATCAATCTTTTCCTGCAGACACACACATACAAACAAGGTTTTGAGCATTGCAATATTTAAGCACCACAATCTATTTATTTTTAGTTTAGTCTTTTTATTTGTTTCTTGCTTGCATGAGCTTCTTCAGTTCAGAAAAAGTGCAATGTCAGGAATTGATCTCTGGCAACTGGGTGTTTCCTTTGCCAGTCTTGTAGAACCTTTTTTTGCATCTGGTAGTATAAAGGTGTAAAGATATAGGGCAAATTTTTCTTGAAGTAGGAACCCAATTTGTGTGACAACTGGAGAACTATAATTAAAACTGTCCATGCTGTTTTTTTAGTTAATGGTTTCATTTTATTCAAGTATCATCTCTTGGGATCATGTTTGAACCAGTTTTCTGCCAATATTTGAATTCATAAACAACTGCTGCTTCCGTTTTTTGTTTTGGAAAAAAAATTCAGAATCAAAGAAGGAAGGTTGGTCCTGGTTCTTTCTAAAAGCTCAAAGAACCAGTGGTTTTCATGAAAGAACTGGTAGAGATCTGGTGGTTATAAAGACGGTTATCCGAGATTTTCAATGCTTGAGAACTGTGGTCATGCCTGTCTCAGTTCTTTTACCTTTTCAAAGAACTGTGGATTTGAACTTTGAATTGTAAAGAACTGCCCTGATATATCCCCAGGGATTTTGTCCCTGTTTCTGATACTACCCGAGGTACCCAGTTTGGAGGGTTAGAACCACAGGTTTTGGTTCTGATTAGTCATAACTGAATTGGAATCAGGTCTAATTTTTGAAAACAGGTTTGGAACTGCAACTGCATTCTAGGTTTCTTCAAAGATCTGGAATCAAACTGGAACTGAGATCCCAGTTTTTGAAGAACTGAATTAGAATTGGGATCTTTAGTTTTTGAAGAACTGAACCAGAACTGGGATCCTAGTTTTTGAAGAACCAAAATGGAACCAGATCTAAAACCTGTGGAGCAGAGCTACTATGTAATGAACTATAACTGAGTGTAGAGACCCCTGTAGCATGGTTGTTTTGACTAACTTGTTGAGGCTTGCCTGGAATTTTTGACTAGCCTAGGAAATGTTTCCCTACAGAAGTTGAGCAAGAGCAGAACTGGGAGTGTATCCATCCACAATGACAGGATCAGGATTCACAAAGAAAGGCAGGATGATGGTTGGCTTTGTTGTAGTGTAGCAAAACAAATGGATTTGAGCTTCCTTCCAGGATTTGTCCCCATTCTAAAGGGTTTTTGAATTTGAAATGTGAGTTTGATGGCCCACTCTTGTGAGCTAAACTGGAAATTGGGTTTTGAGGTTGCCACTCTTGTGTGGAATTAACTTTCTGACAGGCTTCTGGAGATTGCTGAAATTGCTCATTTGTAGACTATGTTGAACTGGAATCATTTTTGGCTTAACAGTCACGCAAGTAACACCCACTCTGGGGTTTTTTTTTTAGTGTTTACTGAACTTGGGTAGAAATTGTTGTCCATGGCAAAACTACACACTACCTCCACCGATTTTTCCCAGTGTATTTTTTAAGACATCAAATCTTCCCCCAGGAACTTCCATGATCTGGGAGGTCCCTGCCAGGCTGTCAACTGGGCCTTCCAGATTTCAGAAGTTCTTCTTCAAGGAAATTTTGAAATTGGGCTATTTGTTTCCGCATTTGAAGGGTCTGAGAATAGACCCTTCCAGATTTTTCAATCTCTCTGACCTACTGGCCTTGTGAGGGGAGCCTCAGATCTGGAAGGATCTATTCTCAGGCCCTTCTCGTATACAGAAGAAGCAGAAGCTGTGAGTTTGATGCGGTTTGAAGAGATGGCTTTACTTTGAAATCGAGGAAGAAGTTGAAATTGGCTCCTATAATGGACTACCCTGGAAAATCTTCGTTCTTTGCTTTCATTGGCAAAAGTAAACAGCTAGAATATTTTGAAAGACAATCAGGAACTGAGGGACATAACTACCCAACAAATCCATCAACAATATTAATGTCTGCAATCTTTTCTAAGGGGGGGGGAAATATATATGACAATCTTGGCAAAAACTGAAGCTCCCAGAGAGTGACCAAGCAACCAGCTTTCAGGTTTGCTCAGGTTGTGCAGACAGTAGTAGCAGGCAGGGAGATATTGTGGTAAGGAAACATTGGTTTTTGACCCTCCTTTCCAGTTGTGCAAAAACAAAAACAAGACCATTTTTTATTTTTTTGGTCTATTGCAAAATAATGTTTTAATCCTCCTAAGTTAGAGAAACAAATTTAATCTTATGAGCTACCCACCTAGTTGACAAAACTTTTAAGAGAGTTGCAGAGAAGAACCTGAGTGGGTTATTGGGTTTATCCAACTTGTGTTAAAAACACACACACACACACACACACACACACACACATTCTGTTGGTAAAGCAGATTCGGGTCTTGGGTTTTTGTTCAACTTGCTTAGAGAAACATTGATATTGTTGCTAAAATTGTATCTACAATTGGGTTTTTGAGTCGGTTCCACTCGCCTGGAGAAAAAGTAGTGGTCGTTGATATATATATATATAACCCAATTCTAGATACAAGAAGGGGAGGATGAGCCGGTAGAGTGAGCCTCAAAGTGAGGCCTAAAGTGAGGATTATTTAATGGATAACTTCAATATATATTTTATGGATAACTTTGAGGCTCACTCTACCGGCTCATCCTCCCCTTCTTGTATCTAGAATTGGGTTGTGAATTGAGTTTTGCTCTGCTGGCCTGGAGTAAAGCAGATCCTGTTTGTTGATACTGTACTACACTACCTTGGCAGCTTCAACACTAATTAAAAATTATTTGTAGGAATGTTGAAATTTTCAAAGAACAAAAACTTTGTGAAGGAAAGTAAAGAACCTATCAAAATATTCAGAATTTTTTTTTTCTTAACATGGAAAGAATTTTCAAATTTAATTAATTAATTGACAAACATGTGTTGAAGCTGCCCTTGTACTCCGATAATATTGTCAGTAGAACTGGGTTTTGGAGTTTTGTCAGCTGGCCTGCAAAACAGCAGATACTCTTTCTGACAATTTATTCTTGTATCTAGAATTTGAGTTTTGAAATTTAGCTCATCTGGCCTGGAAAATTAAATCAGATACTGTTCTTAAATATCATCAAGAGAATTGGGTTTTTGAGTTATTGTGGCAGGACCCCAAAAAAAAAAAAAAAAAAAAACAAAAAAAAAAACAAAATTTTTAGCCCCGGAAAAAACCCAAACATTTTTTTTTAATATCTTTTTTCCATTTCCTGCTTGTG
>Ga0116227_10005410_pt1 | contig 26888 bp, 15 predicted proteins | sample S1TSphgellanicum_FD_89693 | JGI IMG/M metagenome (GOLD analysis project Ga0116227, IMG submission 89693) | Host-associated microbial communities from peat moss isolated from Minnesota, USA - S1T2_Fb - Sphagnum magellanicum MG | ecosystem: Host-associated > Plants > Peat moss > Unclassified...
TTTAAAAAAAAAACCCCCCCCCCCCCCCCCCCCCCCTCAATGCGATACCCCATGTTCCGATTGTGGGGCCTTATTTACACATCTCAGTTTGGCATGCCATCAAAGGTTTTATTATCATTTTCAAATTGGCTCTTCAAGGGGCAACAATGGTACTCCATGCCCTCTTTTAATAGCTTAAGTATGGATATTGAATCTATATCCCCTTCAAATTATTTTGTTAGGGTTCCCTAGGCCTTGATTGTGATCTCGCATCCAAGTTGTTTTGAGGCGAAAGGTGCAACTAGCATTCAAATTTCCTTTGAACCACATAGTGCAAGACTCAAACGATGTTGCAACTTGGCACTTTTTTTTACTTTTCCCCTAGTGGTGTCTTCTTTTGTTTGTTCAAAGTGTGAAGGCTAGGCATAGGGAGACTAAAATTTAATTATGGAGGTTCTTTTCTAACGATTAGGAGGAATTTCAAATAGAACATTTGTTACGCACACATGCCCTAGCAACGATTTTACCTTCGACCCCCCATGTTTAAATGGTGCCTTCCCCCAGAAGCCTCATCCTTTTCTTACCACTTAAAGCCCTATCGTCTTTGTCAAAGTTTAACCCTAAGGTGAATTGGGGAGTATGCTCATGGTATGAGGGCCTTCGTCACAAACTTCATGGGCCATGATTTAATAGTAATAGTTGTGCAAAATTTGTTTATAATAGCTTCATATGGAATAAACACAAATGTCATTCATTTATTGTTTGAACATCAATGTTATGTGCATTATTTAAACACAAATGTCATATGGTTATGAATAATATTGTTTAAACATAAATGTTGTATGTCTATTTGTGTTGTTTACGTACGAAAGTCATGCACACAATTTCTATGTTTAAACAATGCACAATATTTGTGTTTAAACAATTCAAACCTATGAAATAATAAATTTCGCACGAATTTGGAATGAATTCATGAAACTTGTAAATTTATGATGTTCGACCTCCTAATGCCAACTTCGGTTTCTTTAAAGACCATTACTACTTTATAAATTTTTCATCCTCTGAATTCATCCTTGCCATGTTCAAATTCATTAATGGAATTTCAACTAGAAATAGACTTAGAATTTACTTTAAACATGTTCAAATCAAAATTCATCCATTCAACTCACCTTTCAATTAGAAAGCCTTTGAACATGGTTTTTGAACACCTTTGAAATTTGTTTAACCTAGAGAACTTACCTAATGGCTTTTCCCAATTATTGATGGTGTGTTCTTATGTTGTTAAAAGATGTATCCCTAAGAACATAGTTAAGGCCTTTAATGTTGCTAAGCTATTAACTTTTGCCCAAGCCTTTTAAAGGCATTTAACTACTAACATTAGGTGAAGTTCTTTATTGATTAGTGAATATGACATTTTATTTTTAGTTTCGCAATTCATTTGTCGTGCATTTATCCCCCCACCAATTTATGGTTGTAATCAAAAGAGGTAGTGAAGCAGTGGTGCATGGTATTTGGGCAGCTTTAGATGTTCACCTTGATTGGGTTGTGTTACAAGTAGATGTTGCAAATGCCTTTAACATTGTTTTTCATATAGTTATATTTTTAAAATTCACACTACAATTGGGTAGTTGTCTTAGCTCATACCTTTCATCTATTCCTTTTATGTTCTTAAGTACCCTCTTTTTTTTAATCACCACTCCCCTTAGGGTGATATGTTTATTCATTCTTCCATTGCTACCTATCAAAGGGATCCTTTAGGTGGTCATTTTTTTGCTCTAATTCATTTTTGCGCATTTCATAATTTGGCTACCCTTTTCCCATCTTGTTTCTTTTTTGTAAATGACACCCACATCATTGGACCTACTTCAGTTGTCTTTCAAGTTTTTCATCATTTTCTTCTTAGTTAGATTTGGTAGGCCTTGTGGTTTAACCCCACAAGTGTGTTATATATTTAGTTTCCTTCAAGGTTGCTTTTAAGGTTTTCACCTCCATTAGGTTTATGTACCCTTGCTAAGGGCATTAAGGTTTTGGGTGTTTTTTTGGGGTCCTTTTCCTTCACATTTTTTTTACAAGAGGTTTTGGATGACGATGTTCACACATAGATGCCCTTCTTAGGTTGGGGGATGTATAAATGGCATTTGGGATTCTCATCACAAATTTATAGGCTTCAAGGTTCATTCCAAATCCTTGCAAAATCTATTATTTCATAGGTTTGTATTATTTAAACATGAATGTCATGCATTATTTAAACACATTATTTAATCGTGTGCACAATTTTTTGTGTGTAAACAACATGAATATACATACAACATTTGTGTCTAAACAATACAAATAGGCATATGACATTCGTGTCTAAACAATGAGCATGACATTAATGTTCAAACAACACAAATATATGAATAACATTTGTGTTTATTCCATGTGAACCTATGAAAAATAGATTTCGCACAACTATTATTGCCAAATCATGGCCCATTAAGTTTGTGATGTTCATTTGTTGTTTCACACAAAGGCTTTATTACTTTCTTCATTGTTTCCCCCACTCCTGGATTTTCAACACAAGCTAACTTCCTTTGATTCAACCATCATTCACATATCTAAAAGACTTGTAAGGCCACATTATTTGGAGTGTTTGGAGGCTCCCCTAGTTTATTGACAAGCCTTTCTTCCCATTTCCAAAAGTGGGATAGATCTTGTTTCTATAAAGGTTATCACCCCGATAAAGTACTTGGGGAATTAGGGGTTTGTTGCCCCAATCATTGCATATAATTTTTTGCAAAACGATTGCCCATTTTTATTAGGGGCTATAGGGGCCAACAATTTAGGTCCACTTCCATTCCAAGCTCACCTTAAATGGGTCATGACCTTCTACATCCAATTGTTCAAGTTTCCATCCCACATGTTGAACTATCAAAGAAAAAAATGGATTCTTTTAGGAAAACATCTCAAAGAACATTCATGAACACTCATTTTCCAACCTCATCTCAAAGTTGTCTTCAAATTGTCATCGTGTTTAGCTAAAATCTTATGCAGGCCCAAGCTTAAGTGTTTGGCTTTTTGCTCCCCTAGTCATCTTAACTTTTAAGATGGATTCTAACATTTTATCTTCAACATTATGCACCAAATTGGGCCTCCCCCATCCCATGACTTGTGGTTTTATCCAATGCATATGTAGCGAGGCCTTAGATTTGATAGGGATACATCTATTTTGTTATGTTCATGGGTGAGAACGCACAGTCACACACGATGTAATTCAAGATTCTTTTTCTTCCATTGCTAAAGATGTCAAGTTCCATGTTTTGCATGAGCAAACACATGTTCTTTAGTCATCACGATGACAAATGGATATTGTGTTTACAATAGACTAGTGTGAACCTAGTGCATAATGCACCCCCCCTGGCAGACAAAACACATCAAAAAAAAAAAAAAACAAAAAAAAACAAAGGTCCGGGCAATTTAACTGACACAGAAAACAAAACCCATCAAAAAAAAAAAAAAGGTCCGGGCAGTTTAACTGACACAGAAAACAAAACCCATAAAAAAAAAGGTCTGTGCTAGCCCGGGCAGTGCCCGGAAACTGCCCGGACATACGGACAAACAGACAGACATGTAACTTTAATATATTAGATGGTATTCGCACTTTAGCAAACATAATCATTATTGAATCTTGTGTGAATCTTGTTTTGTGAGCCACTTTTTCCCGTGGAATGGCTACAATGATTACAACTTAAACAAAGGTTATGTCATATCATGACCAACACCATGAGGATGATTTCATCCTTTTAGTAATAGAGATATTTGAATGTTTACACCAAAAGGCGGACTAATTTCTTCATTGATGTGCCAACATGGCATGTTTAACAAAGGGCTTTGGAGGTCCTCCTCTTTTGATTATACATTCATTTTATAGTAAAAGGTGTTAGTGGTTCTTCAAGGAGTTCAAGCCAACATTATCTTGCATTAGACATTTGTGGCAATTGGAAATGTTTCTTATAAGCTTGGTGTCCTCCTAAGTTTTTCACCCATTTCCTTGCACGATTTGCTTTGTGTTATTGGTGATGGGTTTAAATCCTAGGTTTCATGTTTTCTCCTTTTAAGGGTCCCCATTGTGCGTTCTACACTTTTAAGTGTGGTTTTTTGTTTGGATTTTGGGTTTTTTTTTAAAAATTCTTTCGTTCCCTTGCCAAATGTTTTTCATTTATTTATTTATTTATTTCTTCTCATTGTTATATTTTGAACATTTTTTTCTTTCTGCTAAATCTTTGTTAGTTTGTCATTATTTTTCAAAGTGGAAAAACAAATTGTTTTTCAGATTTTTAACATACCAAATTTCAAAAAACATTTAAAATTTTGAAATTTTGTTAAGTTCTAAAATAAATTCTAATAGGGTAGCTAAAAAATTAGGATGCTTAAATTTTTTTTTGTTTAATATTTTTTTAAAGCCAATTTTTTTATGATCATCACTTCAATTACATCACAAAATTCAAAAAAAAAAACCCCACTAATTTTGAATGACAAAACTTTTCTCAATTATTGGGTTATTTTCACTTTTATGTATGTGGTTGACTTTTATGTGATTTGATAAGGAATTGTTCTTTCTACTGATAATGAAAGTTTTGTGTATAAGGAAAATCCATAACAACTAAGGGCAAAGCCTAAGGTCTAGGGCATTATGCCTTGCTATGATGGCCTTCCTTTGCATAAGAAAACCAAGGTGAAAATGAAAGAACCTTACAATAAATTTCTCCCATAATTGGGGTCTTATGCCATAAATCCCCTTGTGGATTTTATACCATACTACCTTCCTACATTGAAGAGCAAGCAGTTGCCAAGTAAGGTTACTCAAATAACAAAAATAATTTCTTTTGGGTTGGTGCAACAAACATGATTTTGGAATGAAAGGAAGGACAACATGTGACACCGCATTCATTCTTTATGGGAGAAAAATGATTTTCATGCCATTTGTGTTTTGGGAACAAACCATGAATGCTTTCTTATAGTTGAATGTGATAAAATTATTTGTTAAAAGAAAAGGCTACTTTAACATGTATCATATTTATAGTATTTTGAGGCTTATGAAATGCAAGATCTACATTGGTGATTCTTTTCACAAACTTGAAACTATATAATGTATTGATAAATAGGAAATTGAAAAAGGTTTAACATGAAATCAATAGTTCAAACATTACTTAGTGAATAAGGAGGTTTGAAGCTTATTAAATCATGTGTGAACACCTTTACTAAAGGTGATGTTTCCACCTTGAAACTGTTCGTTGCTTTTAAAAGTGCATCATGAAGGTTGCTAATGCTTGAAACTTGCAACATGCCAAAGAAAATGAAATGTTGAAAATCATGTAAGGCCTTGTAAGACTTAAAACCATTGTAGGTTAAAAAGATGATTGTTCTATTGACATCTTCATGATGTATCTTGTTGAAGCAACATGTTATTGATTTTCCTTGTTTGTGAATAAAAAATCATAGTTGTTAGGTGTGCTTACGACTTAAAATATTAATCACATAACTTTGAACAATGGTAAGATCACCATGGGGGGTGTTGTGTGCTCCTATGTTGGCACCTACAACTATTGTAGTCACCACACATACAATGCATAACATGAAAATAATTTGAATGGTACACCATGTCCAACCATGTATCATGTACCAAAATATCATTCACCTATAATAACACAAGAATCCAAGCCCATAAAACAAAAAGAAAATTTCAACACAAACCATGCAAAAAAGAAATTGCATCCCAAAAACTTTGAAAATTTGCAATAACAAAGCATGTGTGTTTTGAAATCTCAAATCATCAAAAGTGATTTGAGATCACACAAATTGGGATTATATCCCATCCACAAAATATCTTGAACTTCATTCACACTTGAATAAATTAGAAATAAAAACCAAAATAACTAAAATAATTCAATTTATCCCCAACTAAATAGGATTTAGTTGAAGAATTAAATTAACACATTTAACAGTTGTCATGTGCTCCTATGTTGATGCTTGTAACTATCATTGTCACCACACACAACACATAAACATGAAAATACCCAAAATGGTACACCATGTCCAAACTACCCCCCTCTGTGGGTTAAAGTCCCCCTAAGCTAGTTAGCAAGGTTAAACTACATAATGAAAATCCACCATGGATGATCACTTTGGCTTTAAGATGAAAGGACCAATAGATTGGGTGTAAATATGAACCCCGTTGTTAATTGGCTAGTCACAATCCTTCGAATTCCCAACCAAATGTGAATCACCATAGGAGAATGCTTTGAAGCTAGTTTTACTATCCAACCCTATAAACATAGGTTTACTTGTTAAACCAAAAACAAAACCAATTTTCAATTGGCACTTCCTCCAAAAGTGGCATAAGATATCTCATATGTTAACCTTAAAAACATTGATCATAAATCAACATAGTGGCAACTCCTAAGGATTATCCACGTAACATACATTGTAGGCCAACAAAAACCAGTATTAAAAATGGTTCAATTTGGCCATCCACATTAGGAAGATGACATGGTGCACAATTACACACATGGTCCTTCCATGTCTAACCATGTCAGCCTTCCAACAATAACACTTTAGAAGGTAAAACCTTTCGCACATGAAGAATAACACATCTTATAATCACATCCAAAATAGTTAATGATGTTTATTACAAGTACACATAATCTCTTAGTTTGAATATATGGTTTGAATCCAATAACCACCTCCGCAAATATTGGCATAACGCAATGTATTTGATATTGGGCAATTTACAAATTTTCTATGTAGCCATAACATGTTGGAACAAGGTAACTAATCGTTCACATGTCATACATTAAGATCATCCAAGTTGATCAGCACCATCACATTTCATCATATTGAGGTTAGTATTTCAAATTCATGAATAATGAATAAGAAGTATGGTGAAAAAAATGAAATAAAAACTTGTTGATTAAACCTATACCCCATAAGTAGCCATGGTAATTACAAGGTCCCAATTTTGAATATGAAAATTTCAAATTTCATATTATCAAATGCCCCACTTCACTATCTACGCCATTTGTTTAACCAACCCATCCATTTTAAGTGGTCTCATGAAAAAGTGCAACGATCAATCAAGCCTTCTCACACAATTCTTGGAACCTCCCACAAAATTACATAATTTGGTTGATAAATATTTCAATTGAAGCCCCAAATCTTCTAAGCACCTTACCCAAAAATTCATAGGCAATGCCGTCATTATGATGATCCAACAATGGTACCAATTCTAGCCATTCCAAAAAGTGTTCGATCATAACCAAAACATATCAACTATGTTGGAGATCAAATTAAGTTGGTTGACAAAATCTAAACTCCACCAATATCCAAACCCCCTAATGGGCAATGGCTGAAGATGATGTGTAGGTGCATTGAATGAAACTTTTACCCAATTAAACACCAAACATTGAAAAATAAATTGTTAAACTTGAAATTACATCCCTTGCCACCAATATTGTTCCTTGAACAAATTGTAGGTCCATTGGACCCCAAAATGGCCCAACTATTTGTGCACATACTTCACAAGGTTTTCATGTTGTTTTAGGTGAAGTGCAACTTGTAGTTGTCCATCTACCCACACTCGTAGGAAGGAATCCCACTTGGATTGTTTGCCCCTATGCACACCCAATCTCACTACTTGGGTGTCAATCCAATTGGAAGTTAACCCACTTGTAGATATGCAATAACATGTGCATATGCATGTATGTTCAATGCACCATCACCTTCTAATTCAATGCCCACATCATAGGAATCCCCATCACCCATATTAGTCTAAGGTACATCCCCAAAACATCCAAGTAAGGTACATAAGTATGTTGAAACATGTCATATTAGTATTGCCTCCAAATCCACATCTTCATGCCAACAAACAAATGATATCCTTCTCATTAGAACTTAGGTTCTGACTTAGCCCATCAACATTTTGATTAACCCTACCAGTTTTGTGAACAATATGAAAATCATATTATTGTAAGATAAGTCCCCACTTGGTTAACTTTCATACAAGTCAATTTGATTCCATGAAATATATAAATGATTGCTGATCGATAACCAAAATGAATGGCATGCCATAAAGATAACATTAGAATGATGACATAACCCAAATAACTACAAGGCATGCCCCCTCATAGGAACTATAATTGGCCTCTGTCTTGTTGTTGGACCTATTAGCATATGCCACCGGAATCTCTTAGCAATCATTGTCAAGTTGGATAAGCACATCTTTGAACCTTAAAATGCTCCAATCATCGTGTAATTCAAACAACTATCCTTAGCTACGTTGCCTCAAAATAAGAGCTATTGTGAAATTAGTTTTTAATTCTTGAAAGGCCTACTTTTGTGTTTCACCCCATATTTAATCCTAGTCAATTAGGTGAAGGGTTTCACAATGTTGTTGAACCCTTTGACAAACCTCTAGCAATAATTACATAAGCCTAAGAAGGCTCGCAATTCACTAACATTTATTGGTTGGGGAACTTGTGAAATTGTTTCAACTTTGGCCTTTTAAACCCCTAATCCACATGCATAGATCATGTGACCCAAGTACTCCATATGAGTATGAAAACACTAACACTTACTTGGATGAAACTTGAGGTTATGTTCCTTAAGTCTTTCAAAAACCTCCTACAAATAACGCCTATGATTTCCTGAGGTCAAATTTAAAACAACAATGTCATAGGTATATCATTTGGCAAAACCAAGGCTTGCCAACATTCAATCCATGACTCTTTGAAATTTTATAGGGGCATTTTTCAAACCAAATGGTAAAAACCTCCATTGGTATAAAACATCCTTCCCCCATGAAGATCAATCCCCCAAAATGTCAATTGACTTTATCACCTTCCTTTAATGGTGACTATGATACCCAAACTATAAGTCCAAGGTATTAAAAAACTTATTTTATCCTATGAATCAAAAATCTCCTCCAACAAAAACGTGGGATATTTGTTCAAGCAAGTCCATTTATTCACCAAATGATAATCCCCACACATGCAACATTTAATTTAATCATTAAAAACATCCATTTTGGTTGGAATAATTATTGCCCATGCATATTCACCCCTAGACTGCAACTCCACTAAAACCATGTCCAACAACTCTACTATCCAAGCTTAAACTAAAGCCCTCTCCACCTTAGTAAGCTCGTAAGGTCTTTTGAAAACCGAATTATCATCATTTCATATAATTTCAACCTCTTATCCTTTAAATCGGTCCAATTCATTTAAGTTGAAAGTAAAACATCTAACATAATTTTGTAATAGCCATCATGTTGTGTGCATCTCATCCCTTATAATCATTGGACTAATATCTAATTCCTATGTGGTTGTAATCAAGGGTACTTTAAGTTGGGATCACGAATTATCCCCATTTTCCAAGGTTGAAAGTGCAACCTATGGTTACCATGTAAAATATTGGGGGCTACCACATTGTCTTGGCACCCCACATCACCAACATCCTTCCCAACACCCATAAATCCTTCCTAGTAGTTTTGATTCCATGTATGCCAAGGATGTGTAATTCATGTTACAACATTATCCTCCCCCCCCCTTTTGCACTTACATGACTATCCCAACCAGTGATGCACAAGTGGACATTTAGGGTGGGTGGGAAAGATTGGGCCAAATGCGCCTGTTTAGCCAAGGTCAAACAAAAAAACCATGTGAAGTAGCTAAGGTCCATAACTTACCCCAAAATCTACATATGAATTCCTTTAAAAATGTTGGGCACGACTATGGTGCTAATGCGAAAGCCCATGGTTGATTTCATTCATCTACATTAAGATCTTCCGTATTAAATGAATTGGAATCGCAAATAATCTTGGGGCTTCCATCTCTAAATGCATGAAAACATGGAAAATTCAAGAATGTTGATAAGGCTACTTGTGGAAGGCCAACCCTGATGCACCCCCAAGCTCTTTGATAGACTCAACTGCGAGTCTAAAGTGAAAACAGTGGAAGGATATGGAGTTAGGGTACGCTCCCTGACTCGTAGCATTTGGGGGGTAGAGGGGCGTGTTGGAACTTCTGGATGGGGACTAGGATGAATAACAAGCAACTCAATTATTCACAAGAACCTACACAAACCAAACAAGTTAATTGGTGCATAATTGGAACACTTTTGGTGCACAGACGAGCCATAGGCAAACATAAATTCACAAGATTTACCATGGCCTGAATTTGGGGAAGCCACCACCTTCCCCTTTATAGTATTCCCTATGCCTGGCCACGAAGCCTACACCCAAATATCATTTTGTCCCAAGATTTCCAAATTGGGAGTCCCAAAATTCTCGAAATTGGGACTCCCGTTACTTTGGAGGCTAATAACTTTTTTGTGAAGATCTTTGATTGAGGTGAGGTCCAATGCAAGGTTGTAATCTTCGTCAAGATCTTTCCAATGGTATGTGGCATGCCACCTTCATGCAAGTAAATCAGGGCAATTTTTTGACTTTTAGTGGTCGAGAGTCAAATTGGCAGTTTGACTCTTGGCCCTTCTTTGGCCATAACTTATGTTTTAAGTACGCAAATGAGTCATGAGAGCCCATTTTAGAAATCTAAGTTCTAAGAGCTTTCCAAAACTCTTCAGTCTAATGAATTTTGATCCCTATAATCACCCTCTAAATATTCGGAAGTCCATTGGGACTCCAACTCCCAAAGTGGGAGCTCACTTGGGAGTGTGAAGGTTCATTCCCTCACATTCTCCTACACTCCTGGGAGCATGAAATGTGACTCCCGAGCTTCACTCTTGGCTCGCACCTTTGTAAGGCCTTGCCTTGGTTGTAAGCCCAAGGTTAGGGTTATGACAAATTTTATTAATCATCACAAAAGGTGGCTAATCGTGATGATGAACCACACATGAGTTGCATTTTGTATATAATACGTCATCCACCAAACATGTGGGTGACCTAAAAATGAATTAATATGTTCATTGTATCACCTTTAGCGGTGATAGGTTAATCCATAACCACTGAAATTGATGGGTGCCTTAACCAATTGTAGCAATATCCACTTGCATTAGCTCATCAATCCAAGCCTTGATCTAATGCCATCTGGCCAAAACAATTAGTCAAGAATCTCCCAATGGTGGGACATTTTCCAAAATGTATGCACAAGGTCACATCTGCATGGTTTATGAATGTTACAACACACAAGTCAACTCCTAAGAAAATCCTAATCTAGATTTGAAAATCTTCGACCATGCCAACTTGTGAAAAACTTTAACACAACCATCTTGAAATGACCAAATCTATTAGCCCAATCTTATCCAAATATTGCACCCCCAGCAATGTGATGTTACATGGCAAGGAACACCAGTAATCTTGAAAAATTGACGTTGGCAACAAAATGGGATGTTGTTTGGTAATATAAAGGCCTACATTGTAGTATACATTAATTTGGTATGATTAATCTTTAGATCATTACGTCATGTTTGGTTAACCCTCAAACCATTTCAAAGCCACCCATTGATGTCAAAATCTTATATGGGCATGGGTGGCAATTAACATCGATCAATCCAAGGCCATCAATAATAGCCTTGCCCAACATTAATGATTGAACACCAGAATCCAACAAGACCTTGTGGGTTAGTACCAATGTGTTGATGCCCCTTTAAGTTGAAAAACTTCTTTTTCATTGTGCACTACCACCACACTATGAATAACACTAGTTTAATTAATGGCTAACCATGTTAGAAGTCATGAAGCTTTCAATTATAATTGTATGCCAAAATTCAAGGTGCACCTTGCACACCTTTGTGTGGTTGGCCTTGGAAACCTATTCGGGAATTATAATATGTACAAAAATTTCCTCCAACCCAATTATTACATTTGGTGTTCCCCCATTTTCACACAATGTGGCGTTGGATGCAACACAATCGTTAGTTGAATATTTATATATCAATGGAAAATAATGGTGTTTAGTACATCACTTTGGTTGCTCCTAACAAATTCATGGGCACCTTGGGCCCAAGTATAGAACTAGACACCCTCCTTGACACCCCACTGGAAATCAATGTCCCACTAGGATTAAGAATGGTGTTTATTAACATGAATGATTGGGGGAATTGCACTTGGTGTTAAGCTTCACCATGATGAGCATCAAACCTTTCATCAACACCTCATGGTTTTTGCATTCTAGCATTAGCCCTTGTCACCGATGTGGTTGTAAAAAACATTCCTTTGAATTGGGAACCTTAATGGGTGCAAACGAGATAACACGAGCCACACTCACCTATTTGTTTACAACTTTTGTGATTACTTTTGAAGAAATATTCTTGGAATATTCTTGAAAAAGTCTTCGAATAAATCTTTAATTAAAAAAATAAAATCCTCATGCTATTTTATTAAGATTCATGTTAAATTTTTGGCCAAAAATGTCATTTTCAAAAAAAATTGAAATTCATTATAAGTCTTTTTACAACTTAAAAGCAAGCATTACAATGTTTAATGAATTTTTTACTCATTGGATTAATTTCAAATTAATTCACATGTTCCTATGATATATTAAAAATACAACTACATAAACAAATCTTACAATTTCAACATAAAATTAAATTATGACTTTAAAACATGAAAAGACCAAGTAAACATTACACTTGCTATGGTACATGTTATTGTGATTGCACCCCAATATGGTCTCCATCATTATGGCTTTTAAAAATATCCAACATATCTTCATTTGGGGCCATTATCTTGAAAAACCAACTCCACAAAAATGTCATGGGTTAACATTTCAACCAATAGATTGAATATTTTCATGATCCTTTGCCTTCCTTAGCCCAAATGCGTTATATTTCACCTAGGTTGCCATGTTAGTAATTAAGGCTTCCAATCATGCAAACCCAACCTCATGGTGTTGGATTGGCCTTGAACTAGTTAATTTTGTGACTAACCTTTTATTAACCATAGCTTTCCCCTTCTAACCTTTCCAAAACCTTAACCCTTCACAACATTTGACATCTATGATTGGTTTTGTTTCAACTTCAAATGTAATGTGAACAATGGTTCACATCATGACCATAAACCTTGCAATGAAAACAAGGTTGGCTAGGTTTAAGGTTAGTAGTAGTGGCTTGAAAAAGATTAGGGTAGTCCTTTTTTTATGAAGCCCACCATAATTTGAACCTCTATCTTCTTCCCCCTACTCAATAGAATATGATGTGGAACCACCTTGTTTTAACATGACCCCTTTGGTCTTTTGTGGCATGACCTTATTAGGTTAGCCAATAGATTGTTGAATTAATGGGGTGGATGCATTATATACAGGGGATTTTTCTAAATTTATTGTATGATTGTCCCCAAAAAATTTCAAAGATAATTCATACGTTGTTAAACCCAAAATTAAACATTTGTTCCTCCACCATTTTCATCTTGATCTATTTCAATAATTTGAACACACTTACCAAAATGGGTTGTGTGAGTTGAAGTAACATGGCATCTTGCATTTGATGCCAAAGTTCATTATCTATGACCCATACCAAAATTGGACCACTTGGGCTTCCATCACACCTTGTGTGACCATAATCAACCAAGGCATTCATACATGCTTCTTATAACTTCTCATGGGACTTCGATTGAAATTCTTATAAATTTTTTAGTTTTTCAATCCAAACCCCTTGATAATTCTGTTGTAACTTTTGAAGGAATTCCACAAATGGGTTGAATGCAAAGTAAAGGAATAATACCATCACTTCTGATGGTCCATCATCCCACTACCATTATCATTCCCATTACCACTTATTGTTCTACTACTAAGATTGTTGCAGTTGTACCTTAGGTGAAAGCAAATGTTTGGACCATCATCACTTTGATAATAGACACATAATTCGGTGACTGGTATAAATGTCAATCTTAAATCTTAACTTCACGAGCACACTTGAACTTGTGATAATCATCCATAGGTGGCCTTTCCAAATGTTGAAATAATCATTTTTGTGCCATGAAAAATGTAAACAATTGAAGATTTTGCATTTGCTACATATTACATTAATTGTCAAACTTTTCGATGAAATCATCCAACTCAATGGTGCCAATTGCCCACAAATATTGACAGGGTCCTTTGGTGGTTGCATCCATAGATGTTGTCAATGTCCCACAACAATGGTGTGGTGACAACCTTTAGAGGCGAAATTATTTTTGAATTAAAAAATTCCCCCCAAAATGATGAAGCTAATGTGCATGGTTTGAATAATGCACCCCACACACTAGTAAAACCATTGGTGGTAATAATCTTGTTCCCTATACATGGATCCTATACCCCTTTTGTCTTGAACCCTAACTTTAACTTGGGTGTCTAACCTGAAACCTTTAGTAACCAAGTTTTGTTGAACCTATAATGGTTTGTATTAAACCTAAAAGGATGTCAAACTTGTTGTAGCTTAACCTACCCTTTAAACCACACTTCCCATAACATAAACCCAAGGATGGTACACTTGTATGGTTAAGACACATGCACCACAAAAACATTTCACAAGGTTAACAACATGTGGGCACACCATGAATATGACAAAAGTGGTCTACCAGGCATTAACCCAATTTCACCACAACACTAAACAATTGGACATCCTAGTGATAAAAGCCGAGACCCTTTGCAACTATGCACCCCAATACAACCTAACCCTAATTAAAACCTAATCAACATGTTCAAGCAAATTAGGTGTCAAGTACGACCCATTTAGTGATCAAGATTGGGTGATGGCCTTGTATTCCCATGCTCAGCCATTAATCACACCAATCATAGCCCCTAGGTTCACTATGGCGATAAAGGCATGTAAGGGAAGGCACATGGTCTTTCACTTAGGGTTTCACATTGACTATTAAACATAAATCACCAAGAGGTTAACTTGAAGGCATGTGTTCATCCCCAATCATAGGTAATGGCATGCAACTTAACAATCCCCTTACTCCCTAAAATCAAGTGATATCTTGACCAACATATTGATAGGAAACAAATGCAACCCAAGAAACACAAGTGCATATGCACAAATCATCCAACACAAATATGCACTTTTGTGATCCCTGAATAAGAATCACGATAGGAATTCAAATGCGTCGCATTTATTAATGGCATGGCACTCCACCACCCATCGATAATGGGAATAAGTGTTTACTTGACAAAAATGGAAGAAAATCCTCAAAGTGTGGTTTCTAATTTTTCCCACATCCAACCACATGGTTCGTTGGAAAATTCTTCCAAATATTTTTGTTTCCAAATGGATTGAAATTTCCCACATTAGTAGTATTCCCCTTTAAATTTCACTATTGCAAACAACTTATGATTTTACCTCCACGTAGGTGAGATATGAATTTCCAAATAATAAATGGAAATTAATTCCAAAATGGAAAATATGGTTTTACTCCATATCTATGGTTTCAATGGTCAAATCATATGATCATCTCTTGTAGTCAAATTTAATGTAGTCCTATCTTGTGCAATCATCTCATGTAGCCATATCCTATAATTGAATTTCTTACTGACTCACTCTCAAGTCCCTAGTTGGGGCTAAGTCACTCAAGTTGCGGAATTTCTAGGATTCGGGGCACGCTTCCAGCTTCTAGCACTAAAGGGGGTGAGAAGGGCGTGCTGAAAGCTCCGAGATTAGACTAGGAAGAGGGACAAGTTTACTCAATTATTCGGTCTTGCATCCAAATCCAACCAACAAGTTGGTTAGAATTCATTCTGCACACTTTTAGTGTCGGGACAAGCCACGAGCGACCTTGGACTCACTTGACTCACCACAGCCCGAACTCGGGGGAACCCACCACCTTCCCCCATATAGTATTCTCTGCAGCTCTCCACCGCACTTGCATCCAAATGGCTATTTTTCCCAGGACTCCCAAAGTGGAGTCCCGAAACTATCTCGGTTTGGACTCCTGGGACTTTGGGCGTTCATAACTTCTTGCCCCGAACTCGGATCGGAATGAGGTCTTAACCAAAGTTGTAGCTCTCCTTGAGATCTTTTCAACAGTGTGTCACACTTCACCTGCACGCATCGAAATCAGGTCGATTCCCGACTTTCAATGGTCGGGAGTCAAACTGCCAATTTGACTCACGGCCCTTCTTTCAACCATAACTTGTGTTGTAGATGTCCAAATGGTTCATGCGAGGCCATTTTGGATATCTAAACTTCAAGACCTTTCCAACGGTATAAAGAACGCCTCAGTGCAAGGTGTTTTAACCCCTGTAATCGCACTCTGAGTTTTTGGGAGTCTCGGAGGACTCCCAAGTCCCATTTTCGGGAGTGTGAGTGGCGACCTCACACTTCCCTCAAAGTGGGGTTATGACACTTACAATCCTATCTTTTATAGCCAATTCCTATGATTGAATCTTTTATAATAATCTGTTGAGTTTCACGAACCTCCAAATTCTACTAAACTTCCCAAGCTTAAGAAAGTTCAAAACACACCATTAAAAGATAGCAATGAGGATGGAATTTAACTTTTCCCAGCGTTACAACCCCACCCCCCCCCATTTTCCTTCTAGTTTTTTCCTTCTTCTTCTCTTTCCTATCTTCTATTATTGTTGTTACAATTGTTGTTACCTTGTTGGGCACGTGGAGCTAACTTTAACAAGGAAAGTGAAAAAGAGCAAGATAAAAAGATAGATAGATGGATAGAAAGAAAGAAAGAATGGGTCCTTGTGACAAAGCAAAGGCCTTTTCCTTGATGGTTTTGTTTTTCTCTTCTCCTTTCCTTCACACAACAAACTCTAGAAGTTGTTGGCCTTCATTAAGGTTCAATTCCTAAGGGAGTTTTAAGCCCCAAAAAAATACACAATCATAAAAATCTCCAAGTAACTTCTTTGGATTAAGAAAAAAAAAAGAACACCCCTACAATAATAACTCCTACCACATTGCAACTTGAAAACAACAAAATCCAAACTTTTCAAAAACAACACAACAACTTGATACACCCAACTCTTGTGCAAAACATAAACCGAGTGTTAAACAAAATTAAATCTAGCTGCAACATAACACAAAACTAAACCAACCATCAAAACAACTAAATGTTTAAAGCTACATAAAACTCAAAAGTCATCTTGACATCTAAGTCAAAACATGATTCACCTACAATAACATAGGAATTCAAACCCAAAAAATAGAAAGAAAATCTTAACACAAACCATGCAAAAGAAACTTGCATCCCAAAAACTTTTTAAAACAACAAGACATGTGATCTAGAATTTCAAATCATCAAAAGTGATTTGAGATCACACAAATTAGGATTATATCCCATGCACAAAATAGCTTGAACTAAGTTCACACCTAAATCGATTCAAAATAAAAATCCAAATAATTAAATTAACCTAGTATATCCCTAATTAACTAGGACCTAACCAAACAACTAAACTAACACACCTGAAAAGGGGGGAAAATACATAAAAAACAAGTTGGTCTAAAAACTTTACCAAAAAAAGATAAAAGAAAAACAAGATTATAACCATTTTACACCTCTTAAAATACCTCTTGAAATTCAAGTTGTGTCAATCCTCCTTATCAAAGGATTCATGAATAAAGCATAAAGACCTTGCTATCAACTCCTTAGCAAATGGGCGAATATGATCACCAATACAAAGGCTTATTTATCATGTCAACATGCATGCATTTGAGTTGGCAATTATTAACCAAATTAACACCCACGAACAACTTTTATCATTTAAAATGTCAAGGGTGGCTATTCAATTCATAAAATAAAATATCACAATTGTTATGGATGACCTCATCAATATTAGTATTTTTTGTAAAAATCCAAAAGGTTACAAAACTATTATAGGAATTGTAAGAGAAATCATGATTGATTATGTTACTTCATTTGTCATTGTGGATGAAGTTGATGCAAGTTAATATGTTCTTTCATCTATTGTGCATGAAATGCATACATCATTTTCTTTTCTTGTTTTATGGGTCAAATAAACCATCACAAATATAAGATATATTTGGAAAGGTTCCTTGGACATTGGAACTTATGGAATGTTTAATAAAAGTTTCTAAGATCTAACCTCACTAAAATGTGTAAAACACATGTAATGCAATCCATTACCTTGTTATAGTTGACACATGGTGTAAATTAACTTATAGCCATCATCTTTGTTTTCTTTGTTTCAATTTCTATGTACTTGCAAAACCAACTAGATTTTTCCTAGTATTCCTACCTAGTCATGGACATAGTACACCTAGTAATGTTTAGTACAATATTATATATATAATCAATGAATTGATGAATGAACATGCACTACTACATAAAATTGTTATTATGTTGATTATAATGATTGAAATTTTAGAGACAATGGATGGTGGATTAAAATGTCCTTAGTCAAAATATACACAAGTTTGATGAAGTTTATTTTAATTCAGATCACTAAATTTATTGGTTGATGTGACAATATTATTAATGTTTTTGGATTAAACTAAAAATGAGTTCAAAACATTGTTGCATTACATCTATGATTCCAACACCAATGAAATTTTTAAAACATTATTTAAGATGTTTTTGGGGCAACATTTTAAAAAAGTTGATTGGATAATTTAATGAACCCATGGCATGTTGTCATGATGATGTCATTATCACAACAAGTTGAAATGGGGTTTGAACTTTCACTTCTTCAATTACAACCTTGACCATTACCATCCAACCACCATTTCATATGACGATATAAATTGTTATCACAAAATATATAAACATACATATTTTCTGAATATCATTCATTAACTTGTGTCACAAGTATGCAAATGAATAATGTGAGACCATTTTAGACATCTAAGTCTTAAAATCTTTTCAATGATATAAGGAAGTTTTCAATCCAATGAATTTTGACCTTTCAAATTGTTCTTTGAAAATTTAGGAGTCCATTGGGACTCTAATTCCCAAAATGGGAATCCACTTGGAAGTGTGTGGGCTCATTCCTTCACACTCTCCCGCATTCTTGGGAGTGTGAATGTGATTCCTGGGTTGCACTTTAAGCTCACACCTTTCCATGGCCTTGGGTTGGTTGCTAGCCCAATGTTAGGGTTGTGACACTTGAATTTTCTAAATTCAGAGGTCTTTAAATTTTGTTTTAAACCTGTAGATGTCACGAATGAATGGGTAGAGAACCATGGGCTTTTGGGTGGTTATTTAGTTCTTTTTGGAAAATGGTGGTTATTTATAGGGTAGAAATGCCCATCATCGAATATGTACATATCACTGAACACCTTTCAATATTTCCTTCATTCATTTTACCATATTGATTGATTTTGTGCCATTGGATGCGCAAAGTGAAAGGGCTACAAATTTTTGTTATTTTAATGTTAAAGGTAAAATAACAACATAGAAAACACAAGAAGAGGACGTGTGATAGTTTACATCAATTCTTTTTGAAAAAATAACTCTAGGCCCCTCTCTAGTCTCAACCCCATATCTTTTTCATTTTTAATCCATTTCAAGAAATTTAAAATCTAATGAATGTACCAATTAGGGTTTTACAAAACTTCTTTATATTCCGAAGGCATAAATGTAACGATCAAAGTTTATAAGTTTGAAATATCAATTTGTTTCAATTCAACCATCGCCAAACACTAAACCTTCAAAAAAAAAATCCCATATCTTCTTCGTTCCTATATTAGATTGAACAATTTTTACATTGTTAAAAATGATAGGTGGAATGCTACATATGTTCTTCGAGCTTCAAAAGTAAAGGAACAATGTGTGAAATTTCGACCTTCTTTGATTTTTTAAGTGTTCGTTCACCGGCTTATCAAGAATTAGTTCTTTTATATTTCAAAAAACAAAGAATTAGAGATCAAAGATCCTCCTTGAAAACCGACAGAGGTTTGGAACCATTTTAGACACCCACATAACATTGGACAAAACTTTTCCTAATCTAAACGCAATATAAACTATTGTTGTCTAGTTGTACATGGTCAATCGGTTATGTATATACATAATTTTTAGTTATGCATAAATGCATATCCTAAAACTGCATAAGTTTCAAAAAAAATAAAATTACACATATTCTCCAAATACAGATTGACCGATGATTTTGAATTATTCATATCCATGGATGGAAGACACTTTAGTTAACCGGATACATATTTGTATTCGGGGATTATCTAGGCATATGTCCAATTATGTACAATGTTTTTAAAAAAAAATCTCAAGTAGGCGTAGTGGCTAGGATCCCCAACATTAATGAGCAAGAAATGAAGAAATGACAATCGTCTTGGAGGGACATTAAATTTTTTGGGAATCTTGCCTAGTTTTGACATCTTACAAGAACACATTGTCTAAATCTGGGGACTTGTAGATTTTTTCCTTTAAGATATGATGAACTTTGTGTATTAAAAAAAAATTCCTTTGTTGCATTCACTAGCCCCTTTTTTTGGTTAGGTTTCGAAAATTTGAAAAAAAGAAAACACTATCTATGTATGAGAGCTATACATAACCAAGAGGAAGTTCTATACATATCCAAGAGGAAGTTCTAGGGTTTGTGATTTTCTAAGGTTTGGAGGATATGCATTCAGACTCAAAACCTTAAGCCCTAGTCGGCATTCTAAGTGAGAAGTGACAAATTGACAATGCATAATCTCTATGCATATCCATGGTTTTTTAGCATTCAATATTTGTCTATTCATAATCAACAAAGAGAAAACATTTAAAATTGAATACATAACCATCTATATATGGAAATATGTGAGATTTTAAATATACATATCCAATTTTTTTTTTTGAAAGTGAGGATATTCTTTATTCATATATGTCCAAAAATTGGATAACCGGACAACACTGGTATAGACAGACAGGGAGCCTAGAACTGGCGGCTATGGGTGTGTGGGAAGTGGGGGCGGGCAAAGACCAAATCTTCCCCACAAGGTTGCTTTCCCTGAGAGGACAGGGCAAACATCGAATCACCAAACACCAAGTCTACAATCCCCCACCACAACTTGGCAGCTGCTGACTTCAGACAACTTGCAAATCGCAAGTAAAACAAAAACTCCAGACTGGAGCAGAGCGTGAAATCCGGATTGCTTTCCTTCTGCAGAGAGCCCCACCACACTTTTTGCCTGTCTAATCAGGGGTAATGTCCATATCCATCCACGTAACATGCTCCAACTACATTTCATGCAACTCTAGAGTAGCTTTCCTACCAAAGGACTTTGATGCTCCAGCTGCATCTCTTGCAATTCTAGAGTAGCTTTCCTACCAAAGGACTTTTGTGCTTGGGATCCCCTGTCGGAGCTGATACCAAATGTCAAATACTAGTTTCCTTGAGAAGGTTCTGGACCCTGTGCTGGGAAGAGAGAGGGCCATCATTGCTTGAGAGTCTTGTGCTTACTTTTGCTTTACTCCTGGCTTATGCTTGAGAGTCTTGTGCTTACCTTTCTTTTACTCCTGTATTCCTGGCTTATGCACAACAAATGCATTATCACACTTAAGTACCTACACTGCAAAAGATAAAGATCACCCATACCACTTTGTCTTTTAGAGTGAGGTTCTAGAAAACCTACTTGCAGGTAGCTGACCACTGGCATTCACTAGGTTCTTCTGTACCAGTGAGTGGTCAAAACCCAAATAGGTGGCGGCTGCTGACAAAGCTTATAAACTGGGGAGTCTGGATTGCCTTGGTTTTGATTCAACAACCCTGCTGGAAAAACCCAATAGTCTTATTCCACAATGAATTGGAAGGCATTTACATCAAGAATTCCCAAAACCCAACAGTCCTAATTCTACAAGAATAGTAAGGTAATTTACATCAAGAATTTCCAATGATGAATTTCGTCTGTTGCCTGAGCCGAGTATTTCCCTTATCGCCTCTTTTCTATTGGCCATACACAATCTCTGTCCCCAATACTTCAGATTCAGTAAGATGGATTTCCTACCTGCACCTATAATATGGTAACAGCAGTTGACACAACAGCCTGTGATTGCTATGAAGTAGATCTTGGAAACAGACTCTCATATGCCCATGACAACATGTAGCTCCTGCTGATAATGATTCTTAGCTTGCTGGAGCTGCTCCTTTCGTTCATTGTTCCTCCTTTCACTCCAATACTTCTTGAATCTGTCACCAAATGGACCCATTACATCAAAAATTTGACTTTTGCATGTTCTAACTTCACAGTGAGGATTATTCATTTAAAGCAGGAAGTGCCTGTCAGAGCTCTGCAAACAAAGGTTTAACAATTACAGCTACTATTGAGGAAGAGAGCAGCTGTGCAAGAGCCTATCTCCAATCTGCTCCTACCCACAAAAGGAACTTTGTACACACAATTTATTACCTGTTATGGAGCAGGATGGCTAGCTCATTCAATCTGACAGCATCTACATACACTCCTGCCTGCACTCACCAATACACCTTGCATATGTGATTAAGAAGACAAGGGCAGTTCATCCCTTCACACGCCTTGTAATTCAGTTCTCCACATTCAAAGCAATTTTCAAGCTGATAATTAGTACAAACAACCAGATATAATCATAAGACTCTCTACCATCTTGTAGTGCCCTAAACCTAAGATATCTTTCAACAAATACAAAAGGAATAAGCTGTGCTAAAGGACACCTGCACATGTACTTGACTACTCAATTATCAAGGAAAGAAGATCAGTTATAGTAACCTGTCGGCATAGAGGACATTGAGCACTTTTTGTAGCAGCTTTAGGTCCTAGAAAGGGTGCTACAGAAGCAGCTGAGCATGCACAACTGTTGCAGAACAGATGTCCACATCCCAAAGCTACTGGATCAAAGAGTGTATCCTGCAAGAAGACATAGGACAAATGCATGAGTAAGATGCCCAACTTACATCTGCACTTGGATAGATGGTTTTTCACATGGAACTGCTTCTTCTCCCAAAAAGAAACTTCAGAAGTCAATGCATTGGCATTGATGCAGTGCACAAAATGTCACAGCCTGTGAATTTTCTTCTGATAGCTTTTGAACCTACAGCTTCTCAATCTTACCTAGAGACCTAGTGAACCCCTTGTGCAAAGAATCTCTTGTGCTCTCACATTCTCATGGTGCCACACAATGACAATGAATTAAGACAATAATCACCCATATTCAAAAGCCTGCAGGGGTGCTGCATAAAGCAGGACTAATTTGATACCAAAGAAATCATCAAAATCAAGCAATAAAGGAATTACATAGAAGGCAAAGGGCACTGACCAGGCAGATAGAGCAAGTAAGATTGATGTCCAACTTCATAGAATCCAGCAGTGTGCATGACAGGGTAGCTGCTGCATCATCAAAGTCGCAGGAAAAATTGCCAATGGCCTTGTTCGGGAGTGGAGAGCTGTTCCTTAATTTACCAAGGTTAAGGTGGAGAGCTGCAAGCTCAATGAGAAATGGTGACTGCATGAGTTCACTACGCTTGGCCAGCAACTGGCCTCTGAAGGCTGACCCTTCATGGGAATGGTGCACCTGCCAAACAAGAACAAATTTGATTTAAGATGTGACAAGTTCTTCATCACAAAAGCCTCAGGGCACATACCACTGATACAAAGCAATCATGCACAAATGGAAAAGAATCCATGTAGTTCCAATCTGGAAAAGGCAACCTGTGATTAGGTAGCATGAAGCCAAATTGATCAGCAGATAAGATCCTCAATCTGCTTTTTCCTAGAGACCTGACCTTCTTCAACATCTACCTGTTAAGTTTTAACATTGTCAAGTTCTGAAAAAAAGCTGCAATGTCCAAAGGGATAAACAATGAGACATCATCATGCTACAAGCTGGCAGATATATGCACCTTATCATATTTTTTCAGGATTTTTCGAACTGCAATAGCATTTACTGATGCATAGTTCACCAAGGTTTGCCCCTCCTGAATCATAGACATGGGGTCTCTTGCCAAACTGGACTTCACACGGATGACATATTTCCAGAGTCCAGAAGCTAAGTGTAACTGCAGCAATTGTTGAGCACGGTTGTTGAAGCATCCTACCACCTGAGCAAGCTCATCTGTGAGCTCCCCAAAGAACTTCCCATCACATCCTGCACCCAAACCCTCGACTGAGATGAGAATTTCTGATGCTCACACTCTTTGCTGCAAAAAGATTCATAATGACATCCTGTGGTTATGAATGAAGCTTGGACGTATATAACCAAATTGACATGTCTGTTTCTAGCTTTAATAAGGACCGGTTTGTTTCTGTACCCTGCACAATCGAGAGAGAGAAGAAGAGAGACGAAAGGATGCAACCGGGGCAGAAATAGATATACCGAAGCGTTGCTCACCAGGGCATGACGAATGACATTGAGTTGGAACAGAATCCAAGCATGCGTCCTCTTGTGACCTTCTGCACGTATGTACATCGGAAGAAAGGAGTGTGCAAGGAGAGCCGGTGACGCCGCCTGCCGTGTGCGTGTCGTGGAGGGGACATTTCTTGAGGAGCTTCTTCAGCCGCTTGAATTCGACATAGGAACAACCGGAGAGGCGATTGCGTCCATATTTCTCGATATAGTCCGAGTATGTCTTGCCGAACTTCATATCTGCGTCACTCTGTATAAACTGTCGGATACTTGCATGGCACACAACAGTCTCAAAGCTGACTTCGCGATGAGAACAACACCAAGCCTGGAAAATTAAAGAAAACACGAAAAACACGGGAAAAAAGTCATCGCCAAACCCCAACCAACCACAAAACCCTTCCGAAAGGAAAAACCAGGTCCACAATCATCAAGAAACTAAACGGAGCCCAAACATGACACTTCCAGACAAACAACACAAATCCAAACCCCCCGCCCCCCTTCTTTAAAGTATTCCGAGAAACTAACAAAATCAACAGCAAACAAACCATAAAGAAAAAATCACCACAACAACAACAGCACAACCGCAACACAAGAAAGATTTCTGCCAAAAAAATTGCATACCGGAAACAGAAGGATGTGCGATTCGAACCAACGACCGGTTTCCGTTTGTGAGATGATCTCAAATTACTTCCGCAGCGCTGCGCCGGTGGGAAGACAAGAATGAAACTCGAAGTGTGTTAACAAAAGCGAAAGAAGTTGGAAAGGTGTGGCCAAAATATACTTGTCCGCGTGGCCGGAAAGGCCAGAGTTAAGTACGTAAGTTAGCCCGAGTTACGTGGAGACTCGAGAGAGCGAGTATTCGCGTCAAAGCGAAAAGGGAGAAGAAGAAGAAGAAAGAAGAGAGCCTGGAATCGAAACCTAAAACGCTTTGCTAAATATGGCGCGTCTTATCAAGAATATCGCCGCTTAGGTATTACTAGAGCATCGCCAGCGTTGTGATACTATATTTGGGGGATAATAATACTAAACTATCATTTTCTTTATTTATCACATCCAAAATTTGAGGGTGTCTTTCCACTAGGCTTTCTCAAGGTGCACTTATTTGCAAGATCGGAAAGTTCCAGATTTGGGAATAAAAATATTTTTCATCTGGCCTTTCCACTGCTTTCCTTAACTTTGAAACGCAACACCAAAGGAGGGATTTTATTTTATTTTATTTTATTTTATGTTATTTGTTTATTTAGTTTTTGGGGTGGGTGTAGGGGAGGAGGAGGAGGGGGGTATTTCCTGAATTTAGTTTTGTTATGTTTATTTTAGGTGCATTTGTATATGTCCAATGATAATAAAAAAATTGAATATTATCGATCAAATGCACATTTTTCACAATTGGAAATCAATTCATGTTGTTGAAATTAATGACCAAGTAGAAAGGTAGTAGCAAGTTGTGTTATTTTCAATGACAATCAAACTTTTAAAAAAAATTGTGATAGCAAAATTTATTTTAAGATTTCCTTGTTCCCTAGTTACATACTATCCATAGTTTGTGAGCTTGACTATTTGTTACATGCACATGCATCCACAAATTTGAGGATTTGTTATTGTCTTATATTCATGATTTTTTTGTCTCATGGTTTTTATTTTATTAATGTAATTTGGATTTATGTATTAAAAAATTAATACATTGCAATCCATTGTCTTGATGTGGAGAAGTTTCTTGCGTTCAATTTGTGACAATTAAAATTGTTGTTGTTGCATAAGTGAAATCGCACTCAATAGTTAGTTACAAATCATGTCTCAACATAACATCACCATATGAACCATGCATGATATATACATTAACATATACATGTTCATCTTTTTACCATCCATATAAGATTTGTAATTAGCTTTTTTTTTTGCAACTATTTTTACAATTATCAATTATCCACACATTAATTGGAATGTGTCTTAGATTAAGGATTTTTTTTAAAAATTGATTTTATATCTTTAAAAAATCCACACGATTGAATCTTAATGGCTTGTGATAGTGCCATTTGCTGATACCAAAATCCACTGTGTAGCACTATGAAAAAAATTGGGTGAATTTTTATTATTATTCAAACAATGGTCTTGGCCATTCATTATGGACATTCATTTTAGATGGCCCTAGATTGTGACACGTGACACACAATCGAAATATATCATGTGGCATATTAATTATAATTTGAGAAAAAATTCAAACAAATATATATTTGAGTAAGTATATAAGTAGGACATACTTACCTACTTAGGCTACATACCTATTTACTTATTTACCTAGGTAAATAGGTAGGTAAGAAGGTAGGTCAACTAAAAAATAGCCATGTAAATATTGTTATTTCATCTTATGTTTTGCGTCTTGGGTTTAGTTTTTTTTGAGTTCATCCAAATGGCACATGTTTTTTAATGTGAAAACATAAGAGAAAACACCATTGTTACATAATTTACAAAATGACATTAAAGGACAAAACATATGGGTTGAATTTTCTAATTGCAAATTGAATTGCAACTAAAGAAATTCTCTCATACTAGTGTGAACCTGGTGCATAATGCACCCGTCGAATAATAACTGTCACAGAAAACAAAACCCATCAAAAAAATAAACAAAGGTCCGGGCAGTTTAACTGACACAGAAAACAAA
>Ga0116227_10005411_pt1 | contig 26879 bp, 12 predicted proteins | sample S1TSphgellanicum_FD_89693 | JGI IMG/M metagenome (GOLD analysis project Ga0116227, IMG submission 89693) | Host-associated microbial communities from peat moss isolated from Minnesota, USA - S1T2_Fb - Sphagnum magellanicum MG | ecosystem: Host-associated > Plants > Peat moss > Unclassified...
AAAAAAAAAAAAAAAAAAAAAAAAAAAAAAAAAAAAAAAAAAAAAAAAAAAAAAAAAAAAAAAAAAAATAAAATAATAAAAAAAAAAAGATTAAATATAAAATTAATTTAATAAAAAATAAAAAAAAAAAAAAAAAAAAAAAAAAAAAAAGAGGGGGGGGGGGGGGGGGGGGGATCAAGCTCTAGTTAATCAAGCTCCATTTTGGGAGCCAAGCTAGAGCTTGGCTATTCAAGGTTTGCTATAGTTGAGGTTCTCTCAATGTTGGAAGAGACTCGGCTACAACAAAAATGGTCGAGATTTAACTTGGCTCCAAAAGTGGAGTGAGCTAAAATTCAGTCCCCCTTTTGAAAGAAAAAGAGTTGAGTTGTAGTTTGGCTCCAAAATTGGAACTGAATAAAAGCTTGACTTTTCATTTTTTGATGGAGTTAAACTTCTTTTAGCACCAAAAGAAGCTTGGCCAAAATAATAATAATAAAGGTGAGTTTTAGCTCAGTTCTTTTCTTGTTACAATTGAGCTTTACTTGGTGTTGAGAAAAGTTCAATATTTGCAACAAAATATGAGGAGTTGAGCTCTAGTTCAATTCCTTCTTTTTAAAGCCGAACTTCTCCTATTCGATTTAATTATTTTTTTTCTACAGAGAAAGTCCTAACCTAATGTTTACTTTTGCAAGACATATCCTATAGAGATATCTCCATCACAAGGATTATGGAGACGCTTGAGGTATTGGGAACATTGGGATCAACTTTTGTTTTCAAAATTTTGGATTGCTTTCAGAGTTTTTTTTGTGCATTTGTAACATTTTGAATTTATTTATAGAATTTTCAAGTGGTGGCTATTAAGGGGGTAAGCTAAGTATGTGATTGAAGATGAACAAGGTACTTCAAATAGGGATTAATCAAGGAATTTTGTTAGTTTGAATTTTGAATTCTTGTTTTCTTTGGATCATAATGATGTGACTTGGGATGGTTCAAAAGGGGGAGAGTTTTGGATAATAGGGGGGAAGAAAAGAAGATGAGATAAGGAATTTTTAGAAAGGAATAAGGGCGTTGGAGATACTTGCGGTAGAACACCATTGACTTTGTTTTGATATAACACAAATTTTAAATGTTGTTTTGGGATTTTTTTTCAGCAAAACCTAAGTTCATGCTATAATTTGGATTGATGTTTTCAATAGTAGAAAAAAACATAGACTTCTACAATGAATTTTATGTTCAGCTTTTGTGTGAATTTTCTATAATGCTAAATTATGATGAAATGAATTATACTATTGTTTTTAGAGTTATTTACAATGTATTCTGAAGTGCGGATTCTGGCTATATGAAATAACTATGAATATGATGTGGGAATGAATTGTAGTGTTAAGTTTGTTGAGACTTAAGATAGAAATAGTGAGCATATGCCTGTGAAATGCAAATAGGTTGTTACAGTAGTGTGAAATATTTTGTAAGAATTTAAATTTCACTTCTACCAATGGCATGTGTATATTTTTTTTCTTTCAATCAAACTATACAAGTTGTTAAGAACTAAATAAAATTTAATAGCTTTGAAGGCTTTGATAAGCACAAGATGGTGTCGAGGAAGGAAGCCCGGATGGCTATTCTTCTATGTCAGATGATATCAATGCCAGTTGTTTGTCTTGCTCTCAAAACTGACATCTTCAAGATGGAAAAGGCATTCCAAACTAACTATTGAGAGGAGGAAAAAGTTTTTTGCATTTCACCTTTCAATTGGAAGGGGTAGGAGGAATTCCAAGATTAACACATGTCTTTTTGGAAATCAACATTGGACGTATGAGAATGAGAGATTTGAAACTAGCTTGCTTGCTAATTTTGACTTCAAGACTCTCTCTAGGCACATCTTTTTGTCTAGGATGGTAATCATAGGTTGCAGGCTTGGTTACGTAATACTAACTATTTGCACAATGATGAGCCTTCTTGGCAAATTTCTATTGATTCCATTATCTTTGATACCTCTCGTGGGCTTGTTGAGCTCTTCATTACCATGACAAAACTCAACAAGTACATTCTTGACCCTTTTCTTGTTTCCTACATCAAGTTAGATTCAGAGGATTTTTTTCTCATTGTTTTCAGATCTATAGGTCGATGGAGCTAGACCATGTGAAACCTAACCTTGTCCATGAATTTTTCAGAATCCAATCAATTATGATTATCCCCCTAGAGTAATTCAAGGAGGTGTTGCCAATAGAGGTTTACAAGAAATGTTAATCCAAATCCTGTAAGACATGGCATTCCCTGACCTTAGAAGTTTTTTTAAATACATGTATAAGGTATGAAATATTTCAGATTCCCTTGAAGATTTTTTCTTGACCTTTGTATTCAACTTGTTCATGTTTGGTTTTCTTTGTTTTTGCAGTGAAAGATTTTTGTAGTTGGGGACATCGCAATTAAGTTGTATTATGAAGAATTCCCCAACATTTGAAACTACTCACCACTAAAGCTCTAGGAGCAAATGGAGAGAGCCATGGAGCAGGTTAGGAAGGATCACTATTTGGCCTTTTGCAAGCACTTACCAATATGTGATCCTTCTCTGGGTCCATATTTCTTGAAGGGAATACATGTTCATTATGACATGAACTTGGCGTTGAAGATGTTGATAGAAAAACTTTAGATGTTCACCTACTCTTGCATCTCAGTTGAGTAAAAGTTTTTTTGATTTAGGATCTGGAATGAATTCATTATTTTGAAGGAGGTTAATAAATTCCCCAAGTTCGATTTTTCTAACTCCCAATTTGGCAAGTGGTTGCACAATGCAACCTTCTACATCATGTATTTTTTTAAAAAATGTTTATTCTTTATTTTTCATTCATTCTCCAAAAATTTATTTTTTATTGCACTTTTGTTCTTGTAACTTGAAATTGAAGTGCTCAAGTTGTTGATGCAATGATCTCCAATTTTTCTTTGGTTGTGAAAAAGGTCCTGGATATGATCTCTTTCTCCTCATATATATAATAGTGGAGGTTGGTGATATGGGAAACTTGCCTCTTCCAAGAGTTCAAGCCTAAGGATGGGATTCGAAAAAACAAATCTTGGGAGTAATAATCGAAAAACAAAGAGGTGTCAAACAAGTGTTGTACATGTATTCCAACCTATCTGGTTTTCCATTCAATCATAAAACTTCATTCCGTCCTCAATTTGTGACAAACTTTTTTTTGAATGTGTGTTGTTTCACATGCGTTTTTCAAGATCACAATAAAATTTACTATCAATGCTGAGGGTAGGAGAGTTGGCAGCCATGCTTGTAGATTTCATTGTGAAGGCGATGTTCATTCCCCTACAAGAATTTTTATCATGTTTTATTATTCCATGGTGCCTTTGATTAGCTCCCCATTCTCTTAAAGATCTAGTGTGACCCCAAGGTTGATAGCATTATGTTCAAGAAGGACCTATTCAAGGATTGGCCTACTTCCCATCTTCTCCAATGTGGTTGGTACTTTAATTGTTTGAAAGACAACACCCCCACCCTAGATATTCCGTTGAGGGAGAACATTGAGTTGTTTTTCATGGAGACTCTTGCAAGCTTTGTAAGAACACATGTTGAAGGTGGGAGGTAGAAAAGCACTTCCAAGGGAAAGGGAAAGTTGAAGGAGAAAATGACCGAAACTCCTTTCTCCAATGTAAATTAAAATGCCTTTGTTGAAGTTCCTTCGAATTATAATGTAGGTCTTCCAAGACAACAAAGGATATGAAAAGAGACAGAAGGGCTACTACTCCACCAGCTTTTGCCACCCCTCTTCCTAATGGAGATCGAAACATTCAACAAGGATCATTCCAATTTTTTCCATCTTGCCTAGGTTTGATTATTCTTACTTCCAATAGGCCTCTTGGCTCTCACCACATGGTCTTCTTGTTCTCATGGCCATCCATTATGGCAACCAATATTTCAATCCAGATTTGGCCCCCAGAGTATGAAATAATTTCCAAGTTTATTCACAAGGTAGGCTTGCATTACATTCTCTTTCACTTTACAACATAGTTCAAGCAACTTGTCCTAGATGCACTATGTTTTTCTTCTTTCTATGCAGATGAATCTTGGTGGCAAGGTTCAAACTAGTCATTGCTAATGTTCTTGGAAACCTTCCTATTCTTTTTATATGAAGGAACCCTTTTAATATTCCTGCTTAGAATCAGAAGGTTGGCATGAGTACATTACTATAGTCTTTGATTTTGCCAAGAAGTTCTTGACTTCTGATAGGGCTATCTTATTATTTCATTGGGACGACCTCAAAGTTCTAAAGGAGGTCAAGTCTCATCTAGAAAGCTATGGCTTCCAAATTTAAATGAAGTGGGTTGTGGTGAATTCATTACCACTCACAAGCAACAAGGACCCATATTTCAAAGTTCCATCACAATCCCTTAAGCGTTCATTTTATTTTTCTTTTCCTCAGTTGAAATTTGTCTTCTAATTTTGTAGATTCTCTTCAACCATACAACTATTTTTGTGAGGGTACCTAATGGGAACTCTTCGAATAATGGGAGATTTGTCTTTTCTTCACCATCTAATGAATTTGTGAACAATTTTATTAATGTTTCTAATGAGGATGTGTTGTATAATTGGACGGATAAGGCCTCTATTTCTATATCCAAGGTTGGCATTCCCTTCAATGATGTAAAGGAAATGCATCTTGCCACTATTTAGGTTTTGATCGATGTTTATTCCAAGATTGGATCTTCTATTATGGATTTATTTGCACCCACAAGTATGTGCCCTTCCTTAAGAAATTCATTTTCAATTTATGCATCAAATATTGTGTCGAGATAACCATCTTTCACCTTGCAGACAACATAGTCATGGCTTGCCAAAGCCTTGGGTGCCACATCTTGGCTTTGGAATCAAATATGGAGGTTTTCACGAAGGTGTTGGAGCCCTTCATTGAAGTAGCCACGCTGATGCTTGACGCCAAACATGTGAACATGTTTGATATTGGTTTTCTTGTCAAGAAACATTTGAGGAGGTTGCTTGAATGTGAGTAAATTGTCCACTTGCATCAATATTATGCATTCCTTTGATTCTTTATTTGTATGTTTCACATTGTCCTCTTTTTTTATTTGCAAAGTGTTGTCTCCATCAAAAAACTTCTTCTTATTTGGGGAGGATGAGATGCTCCAAGATCCTTCCATTATTTTTCTACTACCATCATATGCCAAGGCTCAAGCTTGGACTTTAAAATCCTTACCTTCACCTTCTTCACAATAGTTTCCTGAAGTTATGATCCAAGAGTTAAAAGTCACATCAATGATGAAACATTAGAAGATGTTTAGGATTGGTTTTTGAGCTCAGAGGTGGATCACTAGGTTTATGAACCCCTTAAATGGTCCTAGGTTGGGTGGAAAGCTCTATTGATGTTTTCATGTGTTGCACCAAACTTTTCTTTTATTTTAGTTTTCACATAGAGCTCCTCTTAATTCAACTTCCTGGAATTCCTATAGTATATGTATCAAAGTTTATAGATACCATAATGTTGGAGTAACCATTATCAAATAAGAATGACAATATTATTTGTTGGAATGTTTACTGTAATTTTAAACCTAATTTTGGGATGAGTTGTATATTCTACACATGCAATTCCATGTTCTCTAGGTGTTATTTGTTTCTGCATAGGTTTTCACATTAAATAATTTGGGTTGTAAAAATGACATTTACTTTGTAATGATTGAAGCACACATCAAGGAAAATCAAATGTTTCATGAGTTGTCCCCACAAAAAACAATCATTTTTATGAAAGATAATTAAAGAACTATTACTTCTCTGAAAGATAATTTAATATATGAATGATTTCAAAATGATCTCAAATTTTAAATGATTCTTGTAAAAGTTCAAGCAAACCAAGTTTTACATCTGTAAAATTCTACAAGAAAATTGGGTTTTTTAGAGTTGGAAGACCATATTGGCTTGTACACATTATATGGATGTCAAATAGAGATTATTTGTTTCCTTGTTTTTTTAACATTGCATTTATTTTTGAGAATATGTTTGTTTAGAGTTCCAATGTACATGTTTTTTGGAAACATATTTCAAATTAAAAAATTGGAAATTTGCAGAAATAACTTATGTTGATGTTGATATCAAAATGGTTATGTTGGTATCAAATCAAACCTCTCAATTTTATTAGTTTAATAACATGACACACAAATGTATATAATTATTTATATTGCCAATATTTCTAACAAATGTTGTGCCTTGTAGTGGGGAATTATACCTAACAATACTTAAATAATACATAACAATTTCCAATTAAGTTTGCGGTTACTTGATAACAAATTTCAAATTTTAATATTCAATAACCACATTAGGAAATGAAATTTCATTTTATATATTTATTGCAGGTGAAATCAATCTTGTGTGGAGTGTGTTTTCCAATTATGAATATAATTTTCAGTATATTTGAAGCCAATTCCCAATTGTCTTGTTTTTAAATGGCCATAAATATTTCATCTGTCTTTCTATATTTTACATTACATACGTGTTCAACATATCTTTGTGGAATCAAGTGTTAACTATTATATTTAAAATATTTTGTATATTGTGGATAAAATTTCCATCCTAGCTCAATCCATATACAAATTTCAAAGATTGTAATGAACAAAAAAAATTCAACTTCTGGTTGGATTTGTTAATTCATTTGATGGTTGTGCAAATGACATTCTTATGGTTCTCATTTAGATGTAATTACTCCAACAATTCAAAACTTTTATTTGTCTATTATTGAAAAAAACTTTAATGATATGGCTAATCACAAATCTTAGTATGCATTCATTGCACCAAAATGTATTTTAGTTCACTTTAGGTTTCACTAAATTTTGAATGAATTTTGACATTTTTATCATGTTAAATTTGGTCAACCCCCTAATGAATAGGGACTAGTTGTTACAAATAATGGATTGGTCCACTAATACTTAGTGAAATACAAATTTATCAAGCCATTTCATTTGTTAATTAATTAATTAGGTAACATGAAAATCAATTAAATTTAGATTATTTATTATTTAATGTAATATTTAATGTTTTTGATAATTTCATGTTTTTCAACCTATGAATTATTGACATGTGTCACTACTTATGTTAAGTTAAAAACCTAACCTATGTACATAAGCCATGTAATCAACCTAAGTAGGCACCTATTCTAGGGAATTACATAAAAGAATATTTGGTCAACTTTCCACTGTTGATCACAAAGACATTATTTGTGAAGTTTGATCTTTGACCTCTGGGATGGGGGCAAACACCCCTACCATCAAGTCACCACACTTGTTATGATAATATATTACATTGCATTCTATTTATCAAACATTTCATTTTAAACATTACAAAAACACAAATTTTGAAAATTCATAATGTTATTGAGATTTTGTCCAAATGAAATGATCAAAGTTTAATTTAATTTTTTTTCAATAATGTACATAATTACATTTATTTCCTTTTGAAAGTGTAAAATCGTTTGAACAATTTTTTTTGTGAATATCACTATTCAATAACATTTCAATGACCATTATTTTAAAAATAAAAATGTTTAATCTAAAATGGATAATTTTTTTGCTAATATAATAATACTACTTATGTTAAACTATTTTCAACTATTATAGGGCTACTTTTCATTATTTTAAGTTATTTCACCCTACATTATTTACGGCTATTTATGATTTTTTTTGTTATTTTTTTGTTATTTTTAATTATTTCACCTTAGGTTACTTTCGATTATTCTAAGTTACTTTTGGTTATTTTATGTTATTTTTGGCTATTAAAAGTTATTTCACCTTATGCCATTATTGAATATTCTAAATTATATTAACATGGGTTATTTATGGCTATTATATTAGTGGCTATTAGTGCATATATATTATATTAATGGCTATTATTGGTTATTCTATTGGTGGTTATTGATGTCTATTCTATTAGTGGCTATTAATGGTTATTTTATTGGTGGCTATTGGTTGTTCTTCTATTGGTGGCTATTATGATTATTCTATTAATGGTTATTAGTGGCTATTTTATTAATGGTTATTTTAGGTTAAATTACCATAAGCTATTAATGGCTATTGGTGGATATTAATGGTTATTTTAAGTTAAATTATTATAAAGTATTGGTGGTTATTAATGGCCATTATATTAATGATTATTGGTGGTTATTAGTGGCCATTATATTAGTTACTATTAGTGGTTATTGGTGGCTAAATTACCATAGGCTATAGGTGGTTATTCCATTAGTGGCAATTAGTGACTATTTTATTAATGACTATTGGTGGCTATTGTATTAATGATTATTGGTGGTTATTCCGTTGGTGGTTATTTTATTAATGACTATTGCTAGCTAAATTATCATAAATTATTGGTGGTTATTTTATCAGTGGCTATTGTTGGTTATTTTATTGTATGCCATTGGTGAATATTTTATTGGTGGCTATTGATGGTTGTTCTATTGGTGGCTACCAATGATTATTAATGACTATTTTATTAATGGCTATTGGTGGCTATTCTATTGGTGATTATTGGTGGTTATTATATTATAAATTATTATTGGATTTTTTTGTTATGTTATCATAGGTTATTGGTAGTTATTTTATTATATGTTATTTTACCTTAGGTCATTATATTTTATTTTAGATTATTTAAAATTATTATACATAGGATAAAATAATTATAATAACATAAAATAGAATGACCTTGAATAATTTAAAGTATAATTTGAAATAATATATATTAATTTAATTAAAAATAACTTAAAATAAAAACCATGTAATAAATTAATTATGATACCTTAAGGTAGAATAACATATATTAGTTTAGGGTATAATAATTTATAATAACCTATAATAACTTATAATAACATAGATTATAAGTTCGAATAACTAATGTAACTTAAAATAATATAGGGTATATCATGAAATAACATAGGTTATTTAAAATAACAACATAAAAATAAACTTATTTACCATAGTAATTATAATAGTGGATTATGTCAACTAGTAATGAAACACGACATTTACATAGTGATATTATAATGAAATAACTTTAACCAGGGTGAAACCATTAAAGTGTAATGAATTTATTTCAATTTTAAAGTCCCATAGTGATTTAAGTTAATGAGTTACACTTCACTTTTGTACTAATGATTACTCTTTAAACGACCATGATCAAATAACTAAACACACAAAAACAAATACACAAATTACACCAACTCAATTCCTCCATTTCAGTAATGTTGGTTCATTTCATGGTCTTACAAATGACACTCTTATAGTTCTCTGCTACTTTCCCATGGTTTTGAGATGTCACTAATGTCAATGGCCTTGTCTATGGTAATATTGTGTGGAGCCTTCAACGAATAGACCTTGATCACCATCCATTCCCTTGGATGATTATATTCACAGTTTTTTATGTTCTAGTGTTGTTGTCGCTCCAAGATCCTTACATTCTAGGTGGAATCTAAAGGGGCCCGCTTTCACCAATGGCGACATTACATTTGTTTCCTTGTAATAAACAAGTTTTGGTGATTTGTATTTGTTTTCCTCTAAATCGTTTTGGTTTTCTAGCCACTTTTTGTTGATTATGGTATTGATGGAATACTTATTTGGAGACACAAATCCTAATAGATAATCAAATTACTTCAAGAGTCAAGTTTTGTAATTCTGATTTGTTAGGTGTGCTTGCCACAAATTATTCCCCACAAGTTGTAGTAAATTGTTGAGAAAGTCCTTGTCAAACATACAAATCACCATCAATAGATTTTGTAGTCCTGCAAATGGTTCCTTGTTGCCTAATATCCAACTTGTACTTGGTATTTTACATTGATGGGCTTCATTTCTATTTTTTCGACAACAAGGTACAAGTCTAAAACTTGAGAAGTTTGATAAGCCACATTTGTTGTCTTTTTCAAAATGGAACAAAATAATTGAAAGCGGAAAACTTGTACAAATAATTCATAGCACAATTTTTTAAAAAAGGTTGTTATTGATAATGTGTGCACAAAAACTTACATATTAAATACCCATTTTTCGAATAATTAGAACATGCACTACAACAAAAGATGGTTTTTGTACGCCAAGTGATTTCACTAAATTTTGAATGAATTCACTAGTCTTAATAAATGGGGACTAGTTGGAAAGTAGTGAATTCATTAGTCTAGCGAACATGGACTAGTGAATTACACCCACATTTTGTAATTGTGATGGTTTACATTGGATTATAATAATTTCTTAATTTGTGTAACAACAGCCACAAACCTATTGGATTTTATGACAATGGTAATTAAATTTTATATGGAGAGTACCATTGTTAAGTTCTAGATAGATTCATAACAATGTACTTGTCAAATTTTCGCATATTCTTCTTACATTCATACAATGATGCCTTTTGCTACCTAACCCTTTGTAGGATACATCTACAAATTATGCATCAATTTTTTAGTGTGTTATTAGAATAATTGTCTCACAATAATGTTGTTAGAATGGTTGAAATATCTTTTGTCAAAAGATTTTTGTATTGTATAAATAATTATTGACCACCTATGTTTTGATGACAAGTTCATGTTACAACTATGTTTAACTTTTCTCCCATTACCATGACTAGGATGATAATGGACACAAATGACATGGTAATACAAAATATGCTCCTACTAATAGATAATGTTATGCAACATATGACATGTATGAAACCAAAGGGCAAGATTTTTAATAAATGTGCCAAATGTTTTTTCGCTTCAACACATGGGGCACCAACTTTGGTAGATTTTTGTACTAAGGTTTGATTGAACAAAGACATTGTCGTTGGGTGTCCATGTGGCAAATCCACATGGTAACGATGATGTGTGAATTATTACTAACATGACATAATATACTTTTGTCAAATTATATTTTGACATGTCATCAAAATCTATCAAGGAATATGCCAACCAACATGGATAAATATAATTAGAATATGCCTTCTAGATTTTGTTCACATGCTCATGCTTTGTCGCAACCCTAACATTGGGTTCGCAACTAAATGTGAAATGCAAGAGCACATGAAACCAAGAAAGTGTGTTCGAGATTGAAACACACTCTCACAAGTGGGGGAGAGTGCAAAAGATGGGGCCTAGTGACTACCAAGTGCATTCTCACTTTGAGAGTTGTGCTCATGTGGGAGTCCCGAATATTTAGAGCCTTAGTTGAAAGGGCAAACAAGCACCAAATTGGGCCCCAAGGATACCATTAGAAAGATCTTGAAATATAAATGCTTAAACTGCTCTCACATTGTTCATTTAGACTTGAAATGCATGTTTTATGACCAAAAGAAGGACCAAGAGTCAAATTGGGAATTTGACTCCCGACCACAAATGCCTTTAAAATAGGGGTCAAATCATTTTCGATTGAGATGTGCAATAGACCATTGGAAAGAATTTTTTGAAGGCTATAAAATATTTCCCTTGCATACTCCAAACAAATTTGATTTGAAGAAGATATGAATGTCCAAAATTTTGAGATAATAAGAGTCCTAATTTTGGGAGTTTTCGGTGGGAGTTTTTAAAAAAAGTTCCATTTAGATGTAGCTACCATGGAAAATAATAAAGTATATTACAAGGAGGGCAATGGTGCTTCTTCCCAAAGCTTGTAGGTTGTGTAAAACTTATGTTTAAGGTTGTGACCTTTATTAAATTCATTACACCACTTACATTCCACTTTGCATTAACTACCCTCTTTCCTTGATTGTGAAGGTTGATTTCATTTTGAACTCTTGCTTGTGAGCTTGCCCTAGTCCCATCCCAGAGCTCCAACACGCCCTCTCACCTCATAAGTGCTACAAGATAGGGAATGTGCCTCAATTATTTTTTTCCTTCTTTCACTCCAAGACCCACATTTGGGTCTCTTAAGGAGTTTGGGGATGTCTCACATTCCCCAAATAGCAATCCTCATAAACAAATTAATATCAATTTGTACAAACATTAATATGCCATCAAACTTATGACTTTTGTTAATCCAACTTGCATCACACATTGTAAGTTCATACATTTAATCTATCAAAGCATTGGCTACAATACCAACATCGTTTCCTTAGAAATCAACATGATAATATTCATGATGTTGGAATTGCAACCCATTTTCAACCACATATTGGGGCTCAGATTGTCCACAAATTAAGAAAATTGCAATCCAAGTGGAAATTTCAAAACCATAACTTGGTTAAAACTCCCAAAGACGTATAGAAGTTTGAATGCATGCAAAAAACTAGCAAGTCTTGCAAAATTCTAGCCTTGCCAATAGCCTAGGTGAAAAATGGTCACCAACAGTTTTGGAAAGAGAAATTTCATGCAACCAATGAGGAAGCTCATCATGCACTCATGAACAACCCAAAATTTTATTTTTTGAGGGGGGGGAATATGATTTTTTTTCCCCCTTGTTCCCATCATGTTCCCAAAGGGTTTTAAGTTCCCAAAGTGTTCCCAACTACATTTCCAAGATGTCCCCAATAGCACTTGGGTTTTATCCCATATGGTTTGCCCAAATTTCAACTCCCTTATATATAAATAAAAATGGGAAGTCTAGGGGTGGACATTTGTTTATATTTTGCAACTAGGGTCCAAAGAGGTGCTTCTATTGGGGGCATGCACAATGTTCCAATGAAATTGTTGACAAGCCAATCAGTATGGTGAACCTTTAAATTTTTAAAAAAAATGTTGTGGGTGCACCCATGATTTAATTAATATGTCACACTATAAGAATAAATGACCTTTTTTTTGTTTTTTTTTGGAGACACAAATGGAAAATCCACTGCAAAAAGAAAACCGGTACACCACAAGGCTAAGGTGGCACCTAACACCAATAACCACACACCTACCAAAGGAAACTACTACTAATGTAAGGTGGTTGATAGCACCACCTAACTTTATGCCCGTCCTTAACATAAATGACATGGTGTGGACCCCACACCTTGTCAAAAGCTTCCAACAAGATGACCTCATCAGTTTGTTTCCTCTTAATCTTTTGAAATGTATGTTGCTAGACTCCAATCTATTGTAATCCAGAAGACCATCCCACATCACTTTCTTAAGTTTGTTGTCGTGCCATCTAGCACCATTGGAACTTAAATCATTCCATTCAAGTCAAATTGACTTCTAATTAAGGACCAAAGAAGGTTGAATTTTTCTAAAATTTTTAAGCAATTTCTTAATAAACATACATTGTTCAAGACTACGGGGCCTCCAAACCAAGCTAGTTTCTATGGGAGACTTGAGAATATGCAAAAATGAGAAGGCTTGTTCCCATGTTGTCCTAGCTCTAAGACATTGCCAAAATCTACACATGATGGTTTTTGGGGTTCCTTGTTCACAAGAGGGACAATCTACTTGGATGTTGTGATTTATTTTTTCCCTTTAGGTATTTATAGCAAAGGCCTTGTGCCATGAAGACCAAAGGAAACTTGCTTCCTTTTTGCTCCTTTTCTTGGCCCAAACATCTCACCATTTTAGCCTGAAATCTAGTGAGAAGACTTAGTTCCATTTCTCAGACACATTTTTTGAGAGAATTTCCCTTGGGTTTAACAACTTTTTGCCCTCCCTAGCATTATAATTCATTAGCTCCCTTTGTCCCTTCCAATTCCATAAACCAAGATCAAAACCTAAGTCCTTAATGACACCAAAGAATAATCTAAACAAATTGCCATTTGTTCTAGCTTTGATGCATATCTTAACCCTCTTCAAGGTACCAAAAAATAGCAAACCCCTAGCCATGGGTTGGAGTATCCCGGAATGCATTCCCACTTTGTAAATTTGTACCCTACTAGGCACCTCCATTTCTTGTTGTAAAACACCATCTATGGTTGGTATAAACTCCCTAGTTATGCAAAAGACCATGATTCGATCTTGTGACATATCCTAAAAAAATGCCAAGCCATTCACCACACCTAGCCTTCAAGGAGCGGTTTATTATCTTTGTGACCTAGATCTTTGGGATATAATTCAACATCCTTTGCCATATGCATTGTTCATTGGCTTCAAACTAAAACCTATCTCTAACTTCCTCCCAAGAATGGAATCCATTCAAGTTTAGGTCCCACAAGTCTCATACTTGTTGTAACCTTGTGTGTAGTTTTTGAGCACGAAGTATGGAGGTACCATACTTTGAACCCCTAAAATTGGAACCCCACCATAAGCTAACCCTTTTAATGGATTCCACCCATAAGGGAGGGATGAACTGCAATTTAATGACAAACCGTTTCTACACCTTCATAATCTACCCCCATACTTTAGAATTTGAATTGGAAACATGTCCCTTGACCATAGCCAATTAATATCTTGGTTCCAATTCTTCTATTTTAAAGCTTACATTTAGCTAGTTAAAACTTAAACAAGGATTTGATGTTTGAATCCCTTGGTTCCAAGGCAGTAAAAACCCAATTACACAACAAACTTGAGAGAACATCCTTTGGGTTAGTTAGGCCCAACCGTCCAATGATTTTGGGTAGATGCAAGCTACAATGGCTCAATATCAGTAGAAATTACATTCCCTACAAGTCCATACAAAATTCTTTAAAATGATTCAACTAGACATGGTTGTTATTTTTTTAAAATTATTATTTTAATATTTGAATAATACATGTTCGATCACCTACAAACCTTTCAAAATCTATGTGAAAACTTGTATTTAACGTAGTTAATGCCATTTTTTAATTTGGACATCCTAAAAGGAAAACCCACAAAGTCCATAGGAATAATGCCCCATCTAAAACTTTCAAAAAGTATGCTTTTAGGACAAAGAAATTCGAAAAAAATAAAAATAAAATTGCAACTCATATGGATTTATGAAAATATGGTCAACTATGGACTTTTAACCATTTAAAAGTCCATGATTATTAAACGGTTACTTAGTTTTCAAAAAAAAGATTCCTCATATGAGTTTATCATCTTGTGTTACATTATATATTGAGTCCCAATAAGAAATTTGGAATGTGAATCAATATAATTCTTTCCATTTTGTGATGTTTCAATCAGATGACCATTCCATATTTTTTGACTTCAAAAGTTCATTACTACTAACAAATGTATTTTTTATCAATAAATAACCACATAATTCACTTCATAATGAAATTATTAGTTTAGATCAAAGTCCCAATTAGTAGTTTTAAGGATATATTAATCACCACATGCATTTGAATAAAAGGTACCCAGGGAAAAAACATTGTTTTGTCTTAAAAGTGAGTCACAATAGCTTGCATCTACCCTTTTATGTGCACAACAATCCTCCCAATTAACCTTCGTTCTTGCATGATGATTGTTTCCGACCCATAGAAAGTTCCCTAATATAGTTTTGCACTTCTTGATTATTATTTTTCATACCTCCCTACACCCTAATGAAAAACCATTGTTTGGATGCCAACATGGAGTTGACGACTACGGTCATACTAGCAAGAGGCAAATGGAAATTGTTCCAATACTTAAGTTTCTTTTGTAGTTTTTCAATTACAAAAGCATCCACCTCCTTGGTATCTAATTCAACCCAAAAGGCACCCCCAATAGCTTAGCAAGCTCCCCATCTTTTTCCCTCTTCCACCTAAATTACTCTATCCACTTAGGTTTGTTCTCTTTCTTGCTACTCAAGTAGGCCATGGATTTGTCCCAATTGATATAAAATCTACTTATAAAAAAGAAATTGTTTAGTAGTTGAACTACAATTCAGAGATTCCTTTCCTCTCCTTTCATAGGAATTGTAGTGTTGTCCACATATTGAGATAATGTCTATTGCATTGTACCCCCCGGAAAAGAGATCCCCTTGATTACTCCCTTACTTGTAGCTTCCTTCATCATGAAGTTAAAAACTTCCCTAGCTAAAAACAAAAAGGTAAGGAGCTAAAAGGCATCCCTACCTTACCCCTCTTTCCATTTTAAAGGAATTAGTAATGCCCCCCCCACCCCCCCTTTGATATAGACTGTCGCTTTTGTGTTTTGAAACAAGACCTTCACCATGTTTATGAATTCAACTGCTATCCCCATTTTTTCTAGTGCCATGAATAAAAAGCCCCAATTGTTTTGTCATATGCCTTCGTAAAATATAGTTTAAAAAAAACTAAAGGTTGGTTAGATTGCCAAGCCCAATCTATGGTTTCTTCCACTAGCAAGACGTTGTCTAGAATATATTTCATTGGGATGAAGGTTGTTTGTTCGGTATCCACCACCTCCATCAAGATAGGTTAAAATTTTAGCTACAATGCTTTAACAAAGATTTTGTTAGCCACATTCAAGAGGGTGATGGGACACCAATTCCCCATATTTTCCTTCTTTTTCGCCTTGAACAAAAAAGTTATCATCCCCTTGTTAACCCCCTTAGGAAATTGTCCCACTTGCACTATTGCCTTAATCATTTGTGAAAATTCCTTTCCTATTACTTCCAAAAAAAAAAGGTATAATTCTACCACAACCCCATCTAGGATTGGTGATTTGTTTCTGGCCATGGAATTTATGGGTAAATGAATTTTTTCCATTGAAATTAGCATAGCTTGTCACAACCCCACTTTGGCCAAGTGTGAGGGTGAAGCCCAACACTTGGAAAAGTTGGAGGTTTGGAGTCCTCCGGGACTCCCGAATGTTCAGAGCTCGACAAAAAGGCCCAAAACACCTCTCATTGAGGTGTTCTTGGTGTCATTGGAAAGGTCTTGAAACGTAGATATCGAAAATGACCTCGCATTGGCCATTCGGACATCTGCAGCCCAAGTTATGGGCAAAAGAAGGGCTGGGAGTCAAACTGGCAGTTTGACTCCCAACCACTAAAAGTCAAGAATCGACCTTTTCTCGACGTCGCCTTGAAGAGTGCAACACGGCGTTGGAAAGCTCTCGACGAGAGCTACAAATTTGATTTAGGACTCGTCCCGATCTGAGCTTGAGGCGAGGAGCTGTGGCTGTCCAAAGTCCCGAGACTCCAACCCGGGACAGTTTCGGGAGTCCCAACAAAATGTGCCATTCGAATGTAGCCTCCGCGGTGAGACGCAGAGAATACTATAAGGGGGAAGGTGGTGGTTTCCCCCGAGTCTGGGCCGTGGTGAGTCAAGTAGTCCAAAATGCCCGTGGCTTGTCCCAACACCCAAGGGTGTTCCCGAATGTGAACTAACCCATTTGTGGTTAGTTTTGGATGCAGATTCGTGCTTGATCTACTAGTCCCTCTTCCTAGTCTAATCCCTGGGCGCCCAACTCGACCCTCTACCCCTTTTTAGAGTTGGAAGCCGGGAGCGCGCCGCTAAGTCACAATTTCCGCAACTTGACTTTGGGAAACCCTCAAGTGGGTTTCAACCCGTGACTTGGGAGCGCGTCATAGCTAGTCTAACATTCAACTCAATAGAAAAAAAATTTGGGTAATGATTCCAAAACCCTATCTAACTCTTATTTATATTTGTTCCAAGGTTTTTTCCTTAGCTTGGTACAACTTCTTGTAAAAATTGCAACAAACAATTTATAAATCCCCTTTTCTAGATCCCACATTACCATCCTCATCTCTTTAAGTGGAAATCAAAGTTTTACTAGGTTTTGGTTTAATAGTTGAAAAAAAATCTTTAGACACTATATCTTGCCTAATTGGTTCCACCTAGATATAGCCCACAACCTTTGTCCTGTAGCTTTCACATCTTCTAATTCTTGTATTTTACTTTTCAAACTCCCCATCTCTAGTTGTTTCAATTTGTTTTAGACTAACTTTTGTAAATCAAATACGATATTTATAGCTTTTGTTTGAGTACGACTTCTTCCCTTTGAAATTTTATGGCTTTGTCCCTTGTAGAACCTAATTACCTTACACATGTTTGTGAAGAAAATGGCTCCTAATGGTTGAGATTGCCAAATTTGTTGGATTTGTTCCTTGGCTTCCTTAAAGTGCCTTTTATTCATTTTCCAACAAGACCTCCTTGTTGGTGTTTCCATCAACTCCATGGCACAAGAAATGGCACGGTGATCAAATTTGACCTCGACCCTTCTGATTATCTAATGGGCAACCTTATTAGCTTGGTTTTGGAAGAGGCCCTTAGTAATGTAAACATTATCTAATGTAGCCATGATTTTTCCCTTTCCAAACCTTTGATTATCCCATGAAAATTTCAAGCCTTTTTTTATGTTCTTGGAGGTTCATGAAAATCAAGGACAGATTTTAGGGCTTCCCATAAAAACCTTTCTTTATCAAAAATTAGCTTCCAACAAAAGGAGGATTTGTTTTCTTTTCCTTCCACCATGTTCATGTCACCACAAATCAACCAAAAATAATCCCTTGACACCTCCTCCTTAATTGCCTCCCAAACCTCTATTGGATTATTTGGTTTACACATTGATTATGCCCAAATCCCCATAAGGCATCCCTTTCATCCTAAGTAACTACATTCTATTTTTTGCAAGGACCTTATATTCAAACATAAAATCTAGCCAACTTTGATTCCATCAAAATATAGGTTCCACCTTGACCTACACTACCTACTATAACTCATACGTATAACCTTCCTCCACTTTTGTAATCCAAAGTTTGGCTTTAGGCCAAAGTTGCCTACTTATATTAGTTGCCCTGTCACTTTGTAATTTATGTTTTTTTAGACATATATTGTCAACCTTAAGGTATAATCCTTTAAAATAATTACAAAATTTAGTAGCTTCACCTTTTGTGTTTAGCTTGTGGATGTTGTAAAACAATAGGTGGAACTTCATGAACTAACATGTGGATATTAGGGGCCTTTCCACGAGCTCCCTTTTCACTGCCCAAATTTCCTTTGTCTCTCAAATCCCCACAAGTCATAAAAAGGCTCTAAATTGGGTTCATTTGCACCTTTCAAAGGAATGGATGATTTGTTGTTTCTTACGACCACCTTTAATGTTCTAATTGAATTCTCTCTGTATGCACTACTGCCTCATTTGTTTGTTCCAAAATTGAACCAAACATTTGTGGGTTGTGCTCTGTTGCTTCTTTCCTCCCATTTAGATCTTTTATGGCGCCTATCTTGCTAGGTTAATTATTTACAAATTTTGAACTATCCTTGTCTCACCCTAAATGGTCTTTAAAGGTAGCTAGGTGGTTTGTGCATCCTTGAATTCCTCCACTTTTTCTCCATCAATGCCAATGTCATTCAAGATGGACAAGGTGGTAGATGAGTTCACTTGAGAACGTTGGGGAGATCCATGATTTGTAACATTTTTCACCATTTTGGAAGTTATTTTTTATTCTTGAACATGTTCCTTTGGATGATGTTGAAATTGCTCTTCTCCTCCAGCCCCAAAAGTGAGTTAGATGCATCCATAGAAAGATAATTATTTTCCAAAGCAACACCTACTAGAGTTGCAACAACTTGTGTGTGTGTTGTAACTTCTAGTGAGGTCTTTTTAACTATTGGCATTAGTTTTTGAAGTTCCTCACCACTTTCTATTTTGTTTGCAAAGTTTTCTAATTTTGTTAATGGTCTCTTATTGCCTCCTAATTTCCTAGGAAACCATGCCATGGGTGCAATTTATCTAGGTTCAAGTTGTTCCTCATCTATTTGCATGTCATCTGACAACTTGTTGGGAACCTCCAAATGCATTGTGCTACCCTCCCCATTTCCAAGGTTAATAGCCATTACTATTTGTTGATTATCTAACATTTATTGCTCTTTGTTTCTAATTCCAAACCAATTATCTTTTGTGTGGTATTTCCTCCTTTAAAAGATTCACATCACCATTTTTTAAACCCCCTTTGTCTAGAATGGATGATCCTTTCTTGATGGTGTTTTCTCTGGCCTTGTCTTGACTTCTCCTTCTGACTACTTTGGTGAACCTCTCTACATTAACTAATGGCCCAGCCCTTTGGTTATGTGGATTTTGTTTCACTAGAAAACCCATTCTTTTCCCTTTGTTTATGTTGGGTTGTGTCTCATTTGTGTTAAGCAACTCCTTACGCTCCTTCCTTCTTGTGTTATATTGTTATTGGTTGTACAACCCCTTCAACCGTTTGATCGAGGTCTTATGAGTGAAGAAAGATTGGCAAGCTCTTAGGAGATGTTCCAAACTGCCACAAAAGTGGCATTTGATAAGATAGTTTTCAAAATCGACAACAACTTTTATGTTTTCCCCATTTAGCCTAGTAAACAAATTGTTGCAACCCATCCTTGCAATGCAAAATCAATGGTCGTAGTATTTGTGATTGTTAGGGACTTCTCCGAGATCTCCCCACTCGAATAACAATTTTTGCTTCCAATGGGAGCATTTTGAGAGCGCACAAGATAAAGATCTTCAACCCTTTCGAAGTTCATAATTGAAGTTAGGCATCCATTCCTAGTAAATCGCAGTACCCCATGGCGTACTATGTGGAATCAACATTAGTAGTTTTTTGGTGCCTTTAGGTGTTGTGGAGTTCAAAAATATGAATCCCCTCCCTACATCCGTTTAGAAATAGATCACCCTGGTCTTCACCGTTACATTCATTAACCCCACCCAATTAGCAATGTAATGGACAAAATTTTTAGGTTTGACAAAACTTGCAATTATCGTGTGTTGGGAGTGATATTTGATTTCTTGTTGAAAAATGTTAGTTGGTAGCTCCTCTTTCGACACCTAGTCGAACTTCCGAATCAATAGGTTTCACTGATTATTGTATATTCTAGTTGCGAGGACCTTTCCTATCAAGGCTTTGAATGGGTTGACCCTTCTTGCTTGGGATGGTCAAGCTCCAAGGGTTTCCATAATTTCGTTCACCTCTATCATGCTAACATCCTCCATGACATGGGTCACTGGAGCTTTCTTTCCTACTTTCTCAAGCTTGTATGTGGTTGGGACGGAATTCTATAGAACCTTTTTTAACAAAGTCATTTTAAGAAAAAGTTGAAACCACAAAGCTGGAAAAAACTTAATTCAAAACATAACAAACAAAGCTTTGGTTACCTATTGTAATCCAAATGCAAATGAACTTTAGCACAAGCAAAAAATTCACAGATTAGGAAGCCACACCACTAACCTAAAATGTTACCCTCTAAGTTAAACCACACTTGTTGGATAAAAATGTCTAAAAGTTCAAAGAAAAGAAAGATGAACTTAGTTGGTTAAAGTAATGAAAAAGTTGAAGGAATAATGCAAATTTGAACAATGAAAGAACAATTTGCCAAAGATCAATGGACCATTACCATCGTTTTGTAAGGACTTCCATTGCTCCCCCCCCTCGTGACGAACCAATATAGTTTGTCATAAATTACCATTTTGGTGTTTTTTTGTTGACAAGAAAAAGAAGAGGGAAGTGGTGGTGGGGATTAGTTATGTTAAGGTTTATTTGCACATTGTAGAAGAACCAACCTAGACCTTTAGGATGAACGATAGTTAGCAAGAACACAACATTGTGAAGGTAGATTCAGCAACATCGTCGTCATCATTATCATCATCATGTTGGAAGAAGTCAGATTACACATCCACATTTTTTTTTGGAGATGTGATGGACCACATAGACAAGTTTGTACACACTTCTATGGACGGCCACAAGAATTGTTTCAAAAACGTTCTCAACAAGGTGGTAGATAGACACACAATTTGTCTCTTTGTGCACCACCACCTTCTTGACATTTTTTTTTGGGTGGGTTTTTAAAAAGTTTAATAATAATAATAATTGTTTAAGGGTTAGTAATCATACATTATGTCATTATGTTCCATTTAGCTATAATTTGGATGAGTTGTTGTTGCTGCTTTGATGTTTGTTGTTGTTTGTAGACTTCTTTTGTCACAATTTACAACCCTTTTTGTTTTGTATAAGAATGCCATTGAATTCTTCTTATGGGTGTGCAATATTGTCGTGTAGGTTTTAGGTAGTTTATAAAAGATCTAGGCATACAATTTTTTATGGTAGCAAGTCATGCTCGAATAAAAACCTTTTGCAAGAGAAGAGGATTGTGTTATGAGTTTTCCCCCCATTGTATGAACAAGAGAATTGGTCTCTTTATTGTTAAATTTGCAAGTTACAACAACCCCCAAAAAAACCCCCAAAATACACTTAGATCATATATAGGTTTCAATTAACCATCGATCGAGAATGGGGAGGTTTGATTTCTTGCTCTTGGTTGTCATGTGTAATGAGTGGTGCAGATGTTTGGGACATCAAAGGCTACCTCTGCAATTATGACAACAAAGGGATCAACTCCAACAATTGAAAATATGATGCCAAGGCCAACAACATTTGATTAGGATTCTTAATTGGGGTCCGTTCTTAAAGAATTCATGTGGACTTTAGGTCTTTTCTAAACATGATGTAGAGGTGGTGTAGTCATACATAGTTGATGAGTTTAGGGGACATTGTATCTTTAAATAAACTTGCTCTATAGAAGTTGTGGTCAGAGTTAACAATATTACAAGAAGAAATTGAGTTTGTATTTCACAACCATCGAGGGCATGGTGACATGCCCTTCTAGGTGGACCTTCAAATGTCAAGATCTGCCTAGTCAGGGCCCAAGTCCGAACCACCATAAAGTTGCTTTTGCAGCTTGGGTTATAAGTTCAAATGTTAGCTTGGGTTCAATTCCCAGTTTGACAGACTTACGAGTTGCATAGGTGTCAACGAATGAGGGTTTGAGGAAGGGGGCCCGAGGTCGTGTCCTTGGTGTGTTAAGTCCTTAAACTGGACAAGATTACAATTAGGCTGGAAGATGGGAAATGGTAATCCCAAACAACAAAACCTTGGACCACTTGGGAAGTTCACAATGGGTTTAATCCCACCTGTCTAGAGGTTAGGGTTAGCCCTGGGTTACAAGATGAGTCTGAATGCCAAAAATTCACCAAGTGTGTGGTTTTCTATGTGCATGTAGCATAGGTGTTTAACAAGGCACGTGAACGAAATTACAAAGGCAACATGCAATGGTGCTAGGGCGGATTTGGGTGCAAGATTTGCTATTAGAGTAGGTTCCTAGGTCAATTGGAAAATCTTTTAAAGCATTTGGGTTAGGGTGAAAAGTTTCCAAGGCAAATGGTTTTGAATGAACCTAATACCCAGCACAATGGATGTGGTGGAGCCCAAAGCAAAGAATAAATACAATACCAAAAAGGAAAAAGATAATGATGCATCCGTGGAAAAATTGATTTCCTTAGGGTAGACCATGGTTGGTGACGAACTTCATGATGAAGAGGCCCAAAGCATTAAAAACATGGTGGAGGAAGCCACGAAAGCCCCTCCACACAAAAGTAAGAAAAAACACTACACCAAAATGTCGAATCCATGATTATAACATTTTGCAACTATGTCCTCACCCTAGTCATACATATAAGACATGTTTTTTATGATTATTAAATTTTTATAACGAAAAATATGACTACATTACTAAGTTATTGACTATAGTCATTTATGTTATTACTACATGTTTATAGTCACCCACTATAGTCATCTTGATTATGAATTTAAAATATTATGTATGTATGTAATGAATATGTACAATATTTGTTAAATATTAAAATTATATTGCTTTAAACTTTTGAACACCTTTTTCCATTATAGGCAAACTAGGTTTATAATTAAAATATTTTGCTTGAAAAAACAAGATATAAGTATGTAGGTTAAGCTTGGGTAATTAATTTGTGAACTAAATATATAATATGGGGTAATAATTAGGTTATAAAAAGATAGCAAAGTTATGTATGTAAGTAGGTATAAATATTACCTACCTACATTTAAATAAGTATCTAACTAACTATTTATCTACCTTTATTCTATTCATTTATATATTACATATATTTTTTATGAATTACTTATGATCATTTTAAATTAATTTCATGATTTGATTTAGTCTTTTCTTGATATTTAATTCAAAATATTAATGTACTATATGATCAAAATATATTAATATTTCCAATATTTTTACTCAAATTAATTTTCAATAGTTGATATTTCATGTTATAGAATTGTCATATTTAAACATCACAATGCAATCATTATTTAAAATGTTATTTAAAACATGTAGTGATTAAGTTTTAAATTATTTGTAATCCTTATTATTTCTAATCATAAATTACGTCAAATTAAAATTTACATTTTAAAAAATCATATTATGATGATTCAATCTAACTTATAACTAATTTAGTAATTTATTTTTAAAAAAATTTCAATTTAATTGCCATATATTATTTTGGGCCTTCATATATTATAGTGTAAAGACATTTTGAAGAAATAAAAAATAGAAACCCAATACTAATCACATATGTTGTTATATATTTAATATAAAAATAAAAATAATGCAAAAAAATATTTATTTGGGTGATTAAATTTGTTATTATATATATAGTTGCCTAACATAATGCAATGCAATATAAAAACTAATCTATGTTAAGTACTAATTTACAATTAATCAACATCTTCCATTATTTTCAAACCAAATGAACTACAGTAAAATTCCAAATAAATAAAAAATGGAAAATGTTATTTTTTATTTTATTTTTATCAATAATAAATATTAATTAATTGGAATATTATTAAAATTTTACTTTTAATTTTTTAAATCATCAACTAACATATTGTTTATAATTACGTAATATAATTTTTAAAATACATTTATTTTTTATAAAATTAATTAATATTAAATATTGATATTTCATATATATAGAATTAAAATAAAAATTTCTAACATACTTTACTTTTTTTAATGAAATTAAATAAATAATAAGTTATTCTGTTATTTTGTGTAATTAATTTAAATAATATAATATACATATTTTTTATATCTAAAATCAATATAAAATATTTTTATATAAACTCATTTCAATGTATTTCTTATATGAATGAATGATATAATTTAGTGTTAGTTTATGTATAGATATTATCTGTTTTAAATCCTATATATATATATATAATTTTAATTTTGAAAGAAAATCAGATTTTATTTCTACCTTTATTTAATAAAATGTTAAAAGATGTTTACAACATAACAAATAAAAATCCAATTTAAAAAAACATATAAACATATAAAAAATAATATATCATATACCATATGTATACAAGATATAAAATACATATCATACAAAATTATTTATACATATTATATGTATTATTTATTAAAGAATATTTTATTATGGGCTTCACTTCATAAAAATGTAAAAAAATAATGTTTATCCATGAAAATATAATTTTTTTGATGCAATGTTTTTTCATATAAAATCATTGATATATGATATATCACTATATTTATTTACTATAGTTTATATTAATAAAAATATTTGTGGATAAAATGAGAATATAAAAGTTATATATAATTTATAATAAAAATTTCAGTTATTTAAATATTTAAATAAATTTATATTCTATGATTAGATGATCAAACTCGTATTATAATATAAAAATTAACATGTATGTATTTAATATACCATATTTAAATGTATTGTATTTCCTAAATACAATATGTAACATTGAATTGTTTTGAAAATAACATTATTATATGTTGATACATCGTATTTTATGAACTATTTGTAGTAAGTTTCATAATTAAGATGTACTGTGTAATACAAAAAAAAATCATATATTTCAAATTTTCTTTCATTTGGACAAATTATGAGAAAGATACTATGGTTAAAGGAAGAAAATGTCTTCAATACATTATTGTTGAAATGTATTGAAATACAAGAATTATATGCAAAAATTTTCAATTCAAGTATTTTTTAAAATAATTTTTATGTGTAGATTTTGGAAAACCTTCTAGAATGAAATTTAAATTGTTTCATTTGGACATAATATGAGAAAGATTTACTAATTAAAATAGGGTTTTGAAAAATGTTTTGTTGCATCTAAACTTAAAACTAAGGTGCAAGTAAAAGGTTTAACGCATATGTTTTGTCTTTGAATTTCATCTCACAAGTTATATATAAAGAACATGTTTTTACTTGATTTATCACATTGAAATACATATGCCAATTTGGGATGAGTGAAGAAATGTTTGACCTTAAATGAAAATTGGAAAATAAATGAATTTTTTTGGGCTATTTGTTCCATTTAAATTTTCCCTTTCCCACCTATTTGCCTACCTACACAAGTAAGTAGGTGCAAATTTTTTTGAAGCTTTCAATTATTTTTAAAATGAAAGAATAAAATAATTTGGATTAAATAATCAAAATATTCAAAATTTCCTAGTTATCATTATTTTCTAATTAAGTAATGTAATAATAAAAAATATAAATGTTTTATTAAAGTTATGTGTGTGTGTGTACATACATACATACATACATACATACATACATATATATATATATTTGTAATTGTAAAATACATGGGTCATTATGATTATAGTATTGAAAGATTTGATGATTATGGCATTTGCAACTACAACGCCAAAAATACGACTAATGGCCTTTGTGACGAGTCTATGCATTCATGGTAGTCATAAATGTTTTTTATGACTACAAATGTAGTCATATTTGTAATTATATTTTCCACATTTTATTGTAATGAAGACAAAGGAGAATGAAAGGTGGGCACAAATAGAATTAAGGCCCATGAAAGGATTCCATCCCTTGTTGTTCAAATGAAAGGAAAAACATTCAATTCCTTGATTCTTCCTTTGAATCAATTGAAAAAAGGAAAAGGGGGCAAGTGGGCCCTGGAGCGTCTAGAAGTGGACAAGTTTCCCAAGACACGAGAGGAAGGAAGTCTAAAAATGGACAAAATGTCCAAGGAGTTTTTGACCTTCCTTGACACTTTCTGAATGTTCATGGTGCAACAAGGGGAAACCGCTATGCAAAACCATGAGACAACCAAGCTCATGGGCCAAATTGTGGAAGGATTGGGTGTTGAGAATTCAAGCTCAACTAGTTAGGTTTCATTAGTTACTGGAGTAGGAAAGTAACTAGGTTACTTTCTCAAGGTTGAATTACTTTCGTTACTTATTTTAGTTTGGTTATTTGTGGTTTGGTCTTGTAGTTAAATACCTTGGTGTTGATGGTTTG
>Ga0116227_10005412_pt1 | contig 26876 bp, 23 predicted proteins | sample S1TSphgellanicum_FD_89693 | JGI IMG/M metagenome (GOLD analysis project Ga0116227, IMG submission 89693) | Host-associated microbial communities from peat moss isolated from Minnesota, USA - S1T2_Fb - Sphagnum magellanicum MG | ecosystem: Host-associated > Plants > Peat moss > Unclassified...
TAAGAAGGTTGTGGTCAAAAACCAACAAGAAGAAAGGTCAACCCCCTTTTCAATGGTGTTGGAAACCCCCCCCCCCCCCCCTTTCTCTCATCTGCCAGTGGAGAAAGTTAAGAGATGAAAACTTCACCTTTTAAGACAGGAAGAAAATGACGAACATAGTGACCCTCTGGATCATACTTCTTCCCAAATGTGGTTGGGGAGTAAATTCTATGGTACTGCAAAAGACATCCACAAAGTCGTACATTTCTCAGAAGCACACAAAACAGAAATCCTTGGGTTTCTACATTCATGAAGAAATTGGAGCTAACATCAGAAGACCCTTATATCAGAGCCTTGGGTTAACCCAAAATCCTTGGGTTACTACATTCATGAAGAAATCAGAGGTAACATCAGAAGAGACTTACATCAGAGATTGCTCTAGAAAACATCATCACTGGAAGGCAAATGCATCAAAGTGCAAGTAGGTAGTTACAAGGGTTCATGTTGTCTGTCAGTCACCTGTGAGAAAAATGCGGATGCTGAGAGCCATAACCAATTTCCATTGTTGATTGCCCAGTCGGAATCAATGAGCAATCTATCAAAAACATCACGACCTTTTTCCCAATACACAAACTGTTGGATTGCAACAACAAAGAAACATCATCAAATCTTTTGGTTCACCTCCACAATATCACTCTTTTTGCTTCAACTGAAATTGACCAAATTTTTGCAGTCTTGATTAGAGCTTGACTGGAGCTTTGGGTGTCTGGAAAAAACCTTCATGAGTCCAAATAGATGCATAGTTTACTGTCTCCATGTCAACTTACCAAATCCCCCCGAGTAAGGTAGCATGCAACAGCATGCCGTGCAAGATGATGCATCCATCCCCACTTTCTTAGCTGCAAGAAAAAAAACATAACAAAACCATCTCAGAATGCAGGGTTTAGGGTTTAAGGTTGTAGTGCTAACCAACAGCAAGATAAAAACAGTTGAAACGACCATGTCCAAAAGCAAGCTTCCATGATACAAATACTCCATGCTCTTCCTGTGTCTTTGCACTTCCTTTCACTTCACTTTTGAGTTATTTCAATGGCATGTAACACACAGGGGACCCCGCAAGTTTGATTGATGAATTTGCACCTGGACCATGGCAGCGTCAATCCATGGGTGACCTGTACGAGCATCCCTCCATGCTGATAGGAGCTTGTCATCATCCTTCCAGGGGATCTGTCAAGTATTTAAGTCACACCAATTTCATCAATCTTCCATGGGGCAGGATCTGTCAAGTATTAAGTCATAGCAATTTTATATCATTCAAAGATGTCAACAAGATGAATTTTCGCATCCTGGTGATTAAAAAAAGATTAAAATGTGAATATTCTGTCACAAATTCCCCATTCTTTTAGAAAGAATTTGCCCAACTTCTTCAGTACATTTTCTTTCTGGGAAAAACTTTTTGGGCTGAGTTTTTACTTTGGGGGCAGTTTTTCGCCAGTTTTCTAGAAACCTGTCATTGCCAGTCAATGCTAAATCTTTCTTGAGATGCTCACTAATGATGCTACATCAGAAAATTGCAAAAAAAAAAAACACTTGTCAGGATTCCCAACCATGCAATCAAAATTTGGTCTTCTGAAGCTGTGTGCTTCATACCTGTTTGCAGATGGGATTCCCAACCATACGATCAAAATTTGGTGTTCCATAGCCAGCTGTGTAAAAGAACTCCCGCCATAGCAGCTGGTAGCAAAGAAAACACACCCACACATACAATTTTGTCTAATTAACAAAACACAAGCGGGATCCTTGGTGAGATTGGCCTCAGAAACTCTGTCAATGAAAAATTACTACTGGTAGGTACAAGAGATCAACTCCTGCAATGCCTCACAATTTTTTTCCACCAAATCCATTCAGATCTCCACGCTCTGTTCATGTCCCAGAGCTGATGGCACCTCCTTGAACAAGAAGAATATTGAAATTCCCAACACTCACAATTTACAATTTCAAAACTAGAGATCAAAAGCACAATTTACAGACTGCAATGAACTATATAGCAATTGTGAGTCTTGATAGAAAATTTATTGTACAATCTGTCTGAAGCTAGTGAGCAACAAGAGGTTTTGTGGGAAAGTGTCAGTCACCTGGCCTTCCAAGGAAACAGGAGGTTTTGAATACTTTTTTCCTTTTGCATATACATCTTGCACCCGTGCATAGAAGAGTCGGGATGATAGACAACCAAACTGCACTCCCAAAACTCAAATTTAGCATGAAGTAAGCATTGTTAGCATGCTTCCCAAGCAAGATGGATAATGTCCCTTGATGGTGACTAAAAAAGATTGTGTGCTGCTAATGTTCTTTTTGGTTATTAGAAAAATTACCTTCAAATATGGCGACAAGACAGTGGTGGCAGGTTTGATAAAGGCTGTGGGATTGCCCTTTGGCTTCTCAAACTCGCACACCCATTTCTGCACCAACTCCATGTTGTCAACAATTGTTTTCTCATCAACCAGGCTGAAGACATGATCCCTTTGGAAAGTTGACCCTCTCCAGTGCAATGTGATGATGATATTCAATTGGCTGCTGCTGCTGCACTATAGTAGTGCGGGCACTTACTATCCTATATTCTATGCTCTAACCTCTTTCATTTGTATTCCACATTGCATGCACATTTATGCTGCTACAAAACCAACCCAACTTCTTTAAGGAAGGCACACAAAAATCAGCTGCTCGATAGAGTGGATGCCCACTTCTAACAGTGATCAAATATATATTTCTCCTTAAACCCAAAACCCTGAACCCTAAACCACATTCAATCATTTCTTCAATGGGCTATGAGGGACAGAACTTGTGATCAATGGAAGTACTTTTCAGCTGTCCCACATGACCCACAGTTTTGGAACCTCACAGTGCTTAATAAGCTTACTTGTAGAGTTTTACTACATATGCCAAAGGGGAGGTGTAGGACTTACAGTGTCAGCTAAAGAATCCTCAAGCCTCTTGAGCGCTTCAGTTTCACCACCTCGATGGGGAGTAAACTCCTATGTAATCCAACCAAAACCACACCATGGCATGTTGGATACCCCAAGGTATTAACAGATCAACAAGTAGTGTCAAATTGATACATGGAGAAGACACTGTAGGCTTTTGCAACCAATGGCTTCCCGCAGCTCCACCACCATTCCCATCATTCTTAATGTTATAAAGTAACTACTAATAAGTTTACACCTGATTCAAGTATAGGCACTGTGACCATGCATACCTCATTGAGATCAGTGTAGCCAAGATCTTCAAGACTCGGTACTACTGCTGTGATGTCAACATTGTTGAGATCAGCAGCAGGACCTGGAATTTTGGCAGGTGGACTATTCAGCGGAGGTGGAGGTTTACCAACCAATCTGCAGAAGGATTGATACGTCAATGGTGCCTTCCCACCATTCTTTCCACACCCATACCCCACTGTCAGCAAGCATCCCAGTCCTCACTCTTTTCCTCTGCCACTCTCAATGAAATGACTGATACCCATTGCTCCAACCCATGTACGAAGAAGGGCCACGATCACTTCCAGGTATACACAACAAGGGATTTCATAACTTTCAATTATACATTAGCTTCATGAAGCAAATCATCAGAGCAGAATATTCTTGATCATCATCCTGTGTATAACCCGAAAAGCTGAGATCTGAGATCTGAGCTAAGTAGCCTAAACCCTTAATCATCTAACCAATCTTTTTCTCATCTTGCCCTTGCTGCCAATAGCATGTCAAAAAAGCCCCTCTTTTTCTGCAAGTCTGTGATGGTTGTGTTGATCCATGCTTTTTACTTACAACAATCATTCAAATTGTGACCACCAGAATGCATACCAAGGACCACCAAAGAACACCAGACGATAACAACAAACACATTGTCAGGCAGCTCACCACAAGACAAAAGGTTTTTTTTTTACCTTGGCAATCACATCTGCAGGGTTGTAGAGTGTGTGACTGACAGGACTATACACGTCCACTCCTGCCATCCCCGCAAGCTTCTGCAAGCTCGTTGTAATCAGCAACAATGTCAAATTGGAATAGCTAGCAGCTTCCGCACCATACTTACATTTTGCTGAGACATTGTGATAATCAAAACTCTTAAACCAGTAGAGAGATACTGACTGGACTCCTAAACCCAATATTCACATGTACCTAAAACCATAAAACTTGCATCAACTGCTTATGACTCTCAAACCTCAAATGAATTATGGTTTTGCTATGTCCCAAATCTGTGATTACTCCTGCAGTAATCAGCAGGATGGTCATCACAGCATTTGGTTTGCAGATCAGAAAACAACTACTGCCTATGTCCCAAGTTCCATGATTATTCCTACAGTTGGTAATCAGGATCACACCCATCAAACCATTTGTATTTAGATCATCAGTAAACCATCTTCTGGCTATGTCACAAATCTGTGATCATACATTCCTTTGGTGATCAGGATCATCATCAAACCATTTCATTTGCAGATCAGAAAACAAAAATCTTCTTCTACAAGATGAGATGTGCACCTTGATCTGTGCATCCCTCTCCTGAGCATATGGCTCAGTGTCATGCTCAAAGCATAACTCATCAATTTGCCACTGCAAAATTTGGTACACAAAAAAAACCCCTGAATCCAAAGAAAGATAGAATGAAGATGGTCATATACTTGTGGTTGTGACCAAGCATCGCAAAAAGCAACAGGAGGAAAAGGGAATGTGTTTTGCATGTGGTGTGCATGTGTTTGCGTATGTTTTGCAATTTGCAGCAATGGAAGAAAGAATTGTGTGTACCTTGGTGAGGAGGTGTGGAATGATAGAGATGGGGGAGCCATGAATGAGGAGTAAGCGAGAGCCACAGTTTCGCAGACTCGTATCCAGATCCTGCAAAGACTCCAGCAAAAACCGAATGCGATTCACACCCACAAGTTTTGAGCCTGGTGATGGTGCTGATGGATCTGGAGCCAGAAACCAGGGATCCAGCACAAACACTGGGTACACATTCCTTGCACCTTCACATGCTTGCAGGAGTGCAGGATTGTCATGCAACCTCAACCCTTTCCTGAACCACATCAGGCTTCTCTTCGTCTTCTCCATTTCTTCCCAACTACCACTAGCGCTCACATTGGCTCTTGCTCTTGTTCTTATTCTTGTTTTGTTGCTGTTTCTTCCAGACTCTTTGGGCAAGCTCTTCGGGCACAATCTGGGTAAGAATTTGCTTATGAATGTAGCATGTGCCAGCATGTGTGCTCACACTCCCTCCCCTTGATTCTACCTCCTGACCCAGCAGCAACAACAAAAGAAAACTCTTGTTTTGGTCCTTCTCCTCTGGTGCTACAGTTACTTTGGCTCAGAATTTTATTGCAATCGCTCCAAGCTTTGTCTCAATCTCTCGGGCTTGTGTCGATCATCATCATCATCAGCAGCAGCAGAGCAGCTGATGTGGCACATTGAGCTTCACACAACTGCGAACGAACTGCGAACGAACCAGAATTTTCACACAAGAGGTTTGGAAAGATTGTTTTTCTTGCAATAGCTTCTTAGATTACGCAGCAAAGAATTTGGTTGTGGAATTTGTGAGGACAAATATCTTTCAAAGGCAGTGGTGGTGGCATGGGTTGTGCACTGTGGTATGGAGGATTTAGGGTTTAGTGGGTTTAGGAGCTGCATTTTGCCTCTGGTCACAGAGGCGACAGCGGAGATGGAAACACCATCTTCCGTCAGGATGATTCGCAGTGTCTTACATTTTGCTGCAAGGACGTGGTTGTGGAAGCTGGGGTTTAGGGTTTAGCGTTTAGTTGAAGGAGCTGCATTTTCTCTGATCACAGAAGAGGTGGCAGAGATGAAAACCCCATCTTCGTCAGGAAGATTTGCAGTGTCTTAGATTGGCTGGAAGGATGTGGTTGTGGAATCTGTTAAGGCCACATCTTTTCAATGGCAATGGTGGCATGTGGTGTGTGGCATGGAATGAGAGGAGAGCTGCATTTTTCTGGGTCATAGAGGTGGCAGTGGAGATGGAAACCCCATCTACCTTGGGAAGATTTGCAGTGTCTTCAATTGGCTGCAAGTGTGCAAGAATCTGTTAAGGACACATCTTTCAATGACAATTGTGGCATGTGGTGTGTGGCATTGGAGTGGGAGGAGAGCTGCATTTTTCTGATCACAGAGGCAGTAGTGATGGAAACCCTCTTCCTGTGAAGCTTTGCAGTGTCCAATGGTGGTTTGTGGTGTGGCATGGAGTGGGAAGGAGCTGCATTTCCTCTCATCATGGAGGCGGCAGAGATGGAAAGCCCATCTTCCTTGGAAGAAGAAAAATTGTCTTGTATCTTAATGATGCTCAACAGTGCATAGCATTATTGAGCCAATGTCAGGAGTTGAAGGAGAAAGAGGGTGAGAAATTCTGAACTCTGCTGAAATTTTCTTCATAAACTACTATTGAGAACCATCCTCATGGCACGATGAAATTGGTGGGAGTAAGTTTCTGAGGTAAAATCAGTCCAACTCCTTACAATTCCACAGTTACAATAAGAGGACAAGCACCGAACTATCTGTCAATTGCAAAGGTCCCTAATTCTCACTGCCATTGCAATATGATGATGATTGCTTGTTGTTTCAACAAGTTCTGGGTGCTGGGTGTTTCTGGCTCCAAAAGTTTTACATTCTAGCCAATTTTGTTGTTCATGTTGGTGGCAGATTTCAAGACTGCAAATGTGAATGAATTGCTTGAAAAGCAATCACACTGGCAACAACTTTGTGAGAAATGCTGAACTGTTGTTGATCAGCTTCAAAGGTGTGGAGGAGTTTCCTAATGTACTTTACACTTCAGTGATTGCAGGGAAGCAAACTGTTGATTCTAGGGATACTGGAAGAAGATGTTTCCAGAAGGGGAATTGATATCACAGACATCATCAGCAGAGGAAGAAATGTTGCACACATATTATTCTTCAATTCAGTCAGATGCAGGCACCACAACTGACAGACTGACGACAAAACATTCACCATTTAGATGGAAACAGAGATGCATTCGAGACTGACAATGGTGGCATGGATCTGGAAAGATGTCATAAGCCTTGGGTTTTCTGCTGTAGGTGTTTTGAACCCACTGTGTTTTTTCGTCAGATCCAAAATACCCTTAACCTTACTATGATTGTGTCATCTCTCAATTGTTTTCAAGTTATAAAAAAACCCATAAGAAGCTGAGAAATTCTCCGTACTTGTGAAGATAGATTATACATAAATACACACATATATAGAGGTGTTTTGAACCCAATTTGTGCTCAGAAAACAAATGGGTTATGCAAATTAAGTCTCATTTCGGTAACATTTAGTATGCTGTGACATTGTGATTGATGAGGGCATGTTGCATGATGGGTGCAGGATTGCCATATTTGAGAGAAGGCTGCAATTCCCAATTGCCACACAATGAATAAATTGGCAGCCAGCAACTGGGACTATTTCTCATCTCCAACTTTCATGACTGCACAGGTCTTCTCAAGGAATGATTCCATTGTCAAACCATGTTGCTTTTTGTGTGGCACTTAAGTTTTTCTTTTTAGGTCCATGAATGTGCATATGCACTTGTGAGAGTCAATTTCCACTCATTTCTGAACTGTGTTTTTTTCTCGTGTGTTCCACAATATTGATGTCTATGTGGTGCTAACTTGGAGTAATTTGTTGTAAATGCAGACATGAACAACCTCAAAATGTGGACCCTTCAAAAACTCAACCTTTCATAACAACTTGTAGTAACGTCTGCACTACAGGTAACAATGCATCTTCATCGACTTCAATCACAACTCCACTACCAATCCAAATCCTCATGTCTGAAATTCTTCTTCTTCACTTATGAAAATTTATGGTGTTCACAACTGTTTTTGTTTCCAAATACAAGGACTATAACATCTTTTTCAAATTTTCAAAGCTCAATTTTGTAGCTTCCATTTATAACACCTTGTTCAATTATGATCTTGGTTTAAGTCTTCGACACCTCCAATCTCATACTATGTCATCATACCAATGACACCATTCCTTGCAACTAGTGATTCTTGTTCGGAATCTCAAGAGCACACACGATAAGTTCACAATATCTCAACAATGTAACATTACATTAGGTGCGCTCATACCTTCAATCACTTGAGTAAATTCTTTTTGGGGGCATTCTTGCTTTTACCATTCACCTCCAAAGTATGATAATCAAAGTTTCAATACTATAAATGATCACAAAGGATTCAAATCATTTCACGAAGATCTTGTAACTTAGCTAGCTAGCTACCTACCTACCTACCTACCTACCATTAAGAGAAAATTGATAGATACACAATGCCCTTCCAAACATGGGTTTGCACCTAAGTTACCTCCACTATAATTGAGAATTAAAAGTTGTTCTTATGGTTAAAACAACTCATTAGCACTTGCACACAAAGTCCTACACAAAAAAGCTTGTGTGCGGCGCGGTGCCCTCAATCTTCAACAAAAAACCTACATCTAATATGCTAGCCAAGGTGAGAGCTCAAAAGCTTTAGGGTTAAAAGAAAGCTTTACCTATTAGGGTGGAATACTCTAGGTTGTCTTTTTTTATTTTGCTTAAAGAAATACCCAACTCATAGGAGTCTTTTAGGGTCTTTACAAAAAATACATATTTGTTTTTTATTTTCCTTAAAGTAAATCTCAACTCATAATGGACTGTTTGGGTCTCCTACAAAATACATACCATACATATGACTCATCTGTTCACCAAATATGATTAAAATCATTTTATTTTATTTTTTTTGGAAAAAAAAAGTCCGATAATTCTAGCTGAATTTTTCCTCCACAAATGGCAAGGCATTTTGAAAAATGAAATACCTACTCCAATTGCCATTTTTATTTTTTTCTTTTATTTTTCTCATGACATTTGATGAGTATTGTAGTACCTTTTTCATTTTCAGGTTTGAAAGTAATTAAATTATTTTTTGGAAATGCCAAATTTTCTAGAAACTATTTGTTAGAAGTGTCCAAATTTAAGAAAATCATAGGGGAGGAGGAGAAAATACAAAAATTAATGGAAACTCGGGGAGTTTTGTTTGCTAGGTCAGTCCACCATTTCCAAACCCATTTATCCAACATTTCTTTATCCTATAATTTGGTAGAACATTATTTCTCTCCATTTTTGCAAAAAAGAAAAAAGCAATAGAAAATATTGTAAAAAGTCTCAAATATGTTAGAGGTTCAGACTCTAGAGTAGAGAAAATCTGCCAAAAATTTTACTTAAATTTATTGCCAAAAATTTCATAAATTATTATTTTTATTGCTGAAGTGAATTTTTTTAATTAAAATAATTATTTGACATCCTCCGGTGCCAAACCTGAAAAGGTACTATGGTACCTTACCCTAAGGTCAGTTTCTTCATTAAATTATCCTCAAAATAGTGAAATGAAATTTTGTGAAAATATGAAGTTGGCATGTTGAAAATCATTGTAATTATCATAAGCTACACTTTGAATAATTTCACTACTCGTATCACAATATTATAGTAGATGGTGGAAAAATATATAATTTCAAAATTATAAAACGAATTCAACGATTTCCACATTGACAAAATGAATAATTTTTTTTCAATAGCCAGAATTCAATTAAAATTTTTAAAAAATCACCAGATTTTTATACATAGTTCAAGTAGGTAACCAAAAACATAGAAAGATATTTTTTTAAATTTTATTTTCATATTTAGCTCTTAGCCAAATTTGGTTAAATCTTCCTACAGATGATGGTCAACGAATTTTTCTGGTGAATTTTATCCACTTGGTGATCAAAAAAAAATTTGGAAACTTTCGTTTGTTAGTGTAGATTTGAGAAAAATTGCTAATTGTTTGGGAAAAAATTGCCAAACTGTCAAAACCAAAAAACACACACACACACACATTTTTTTTATTCTAATTCACCACTTTGACTACACCACAAAATTGATTGACATAATTAAAAACATTGCTAATCGAGGCCCCATTTACATTATTATGGTGAGGACCACAACCATGCAAATATAGAAACTTCAAAACACATACAAAGGTCATCCCATCCCATGAAAACTCAAAAATCATTTGTGAAGAAGTGTAATGTAAAGTAATAAGAGATTTTGCCGAGGCACTGAACATAATAATACATATATATCAATTCATATTAATTAGCGATGTAAAGAATTAATCCCAAAAATTTGATTTTTAAAAATGGGATAAAACCTATCACAAACTTGTTGTTTTTATGTATCTGAGCTTAATTTTACAACATTTTAATAATATGTTCAAGATTAAGTGTTAATACAATCATTATATATAATCATACAATGACATTGAAACACAATGTTTAAATCATCGTAATGTGTTACGATGTCATTACAACATCATATCAACACAATGTTTAAATCATTGTAAGGTGTTACGATGTCATTACAACATCGTATCAACACAATGTTTAAGTCATCGTAATGCATTATAATGTCATTATAACATCGTATCAACACAAATGTTTAAATCATGGCAATGTGTTACAATGTCATTACAATATCGTATCAATGATTGTTCAACATCAAATATCATATAAAAAAGAGATTGTCAGATGTACACCAATGCTTCATGACACTTGTTCAAATGTTGTTATTTATAGAATTTCTTAGCCTACATCATATTCAAGATCAGCAGCAAAAGACGCAAAAAAAGATTGAAATTGAGTTTGACACTTGGCTAAAACTCCATGGAAGAGAAATGAGCATTGAACAAGTGTCATGAATCTTTTCCTTTCATGGAGTTGTAGCCAAGTGTCAAACTCAATTCCATTCCTTTGTGCTTCCCTTGTTGCTTGCTGCTCTTGAGTTTGATGATGTAGGCTAGAAGGGACTTGCTTCTGCTTTCTGGGTTTGCTTCTTCTTTGCTTCTTTCTTTCTTGTTGTTGTTATATGATCTGTTTGTTTGTTTTTGTGAGAAATTGAGTGTGTTTGAAAATTTGTTTTGTGGAGATCTAATTCTTGAGCTTGACGTCTCTGGTTGTGCTAGTAATTAAGACCCAAGATTTGTTTGTTAGGAGACAGACAGAGCATATGGAGGACACTAGCGAGACGGGCACCAAACTTGGGTTGCTCGACAAGATCAAAGCCAAAGTCGGAATGGGTGATGCAGGCGATGGCGTCCCAGACTCCACTGGAGTCGGTCATCATCACACTACTGAACCTACTGCTGCTGCCGCTGGAGCCGAAGGAGGAGCTCGTGGTCGCTCTGAGAGTAGCCCGTATGATTCCGCAGGAGTTGGACCAACATCTGGCACCACCAATCCCCCTGGTAGTAACGGAATTACGGACGCAGCTAATTCTTCTGCACCTTCAGCTACTAGTACTGAAGCGCATGGTTATGATCAACGAAGCGAGAGCAGCCCTTACGACTCGTCGGGAGCTGCACCATCTGCCGCTGAATCTGTCACCACGAAGTCCCATCCCGGGTCCGCCCATGAGCCGACTACTACAGCTGATAGCTATGGCCAGGAGCATGTCCGAACTGAGAGCAGTCCTTACGACACTGCAGGAGCCAACCCTGAGTATCTAACAAAGAACCAAGCCGGGGTTGCAGCTGCTGGTGCAACCACATTCACAGACTCACAGGGCAATTTGCAAGAGGGACCTCGTGACGACAATGTGAAGAAGGAAGGTCTCATGTCCAAGATCATGGACAAGCTCCACCATAATAGCTCCACCACCAAACCCTAGACACACCAAACCCTAAGCTCCACCACCAAACCCTAGACCCACCTCCCATTTCCCACTACTGCTGACTTTGTTACAAGCAGTTGGTAGTTGAGTTTGGATCCACCATGAAAGATGGATGATAAGTGATCAGGAAACAGTTTTCAGTTGGGTTCCCGTTCCCTAGCTAACCATGGTGGTTAGCTAGCTCAGTTGCTTTTTTTAAATTTTTTTTCCCCCCCCCCCAAATAGGTAGTAAAAAACTTATGTATAAACTATAAACCATCTACTTACTTAACTGATATATAGTTACCTAATTATTATTTTTAAACCTATCTACCGATATACATAGGACTTACTTCTTACATAATGGGTCATCACCAACACACGAAACCCAGATATTATTAACTCGGGTGAGGTTCATCCACAACCGAGTCATAATGGGCATCCAGTGGATGGTGTGCTGGTGGGGTTGCTGGTTCACTCTGGCCCTGTGTTCATTCATTCATGATGAACCTACAATGAATGAACTCAGTTGTTGGTATGAATGTTCATTCATGATTTACAATTGATAACTGAAATTTGTGTGTTGCGGATCATTTTTTGTTCTCTGGAATAAAAAATTGGTTTGCTTTGCAAGATTTGTGTGTGTTGTGGATCATTTTTGTTCTCTGGAACAAAATTTGGTTTTTGCTTTTGCAAGATTTTTTTGTGTTGTGGATCATTTTTGTTCTCTGAAACAATGGGGTAGGTATGTCTTTTCTTTGCAGACTTTTGTGATGGGTCCAAACCATAATAATACCATTTGGTTCTGTAGAGAGGATGGTGGTGTCTAGATATGATGCTTGTATGTTCTGGTTGATCATATTTGGTCATGTGTATCTTGGAACTTTTATGTTTTTTGTGCTATAAACACAAAAATTGTTTTTGGACAAAATTTTGTTCTTTTGAAAAGGAACTTGTGCAAAACCTCATGTTGAGGTGCTAATTAAATAGTTTAGTTTGGGAGAAGTTTTGGGTTGCTACTACTAGCAAAGAAAAAAAATCCCTCAAATGCATCATACTAACTAATGGAGTGTGAAGATGGTTAATTCCTTGTTTCAATGGACTATGGAAATCCATACATATGGATCTTATTTATCTTTATCCTCTTTTTGTCTCCATGTGGTGTATATGAATAATTATGGTGCATTCACACTTGATGTTAAGTCAATGTTAAATGAAAATCTAGGTGGCATCCTATGTGGCACACAATGTGAAATAGGTGATAGCTTAACGCCAAGTTAATGTTAGCTTAACATAAAATTTTCATGGTAAGTAAGTAGGATTAAGCCTTAAATGACTCGCATGATGTTAGGGGACTTAACACTAGAGTCCCTAACACCAAGTGTGAATGCACCTTAAGGGGCCTAAGACAAGGCAGGTATGGATGGCACACCCACATTCCAGAAATCTCCCCCACCCATGAGCCTTAACCCAAGGTAAAAGCATGAGGTTAACATTACCATAAGTCTAACCATATGGAGATCAAAGAGGTTGTAAGAGTGAGAAGTGTCAGAATTAAGGTGCCTCTTTTTTCTTTGAGGAGACATTAACATAAAAACCCTAATTATGTTCAATGATTTATGTTAAGTTAAGTCATGGGATGTCATCCATTCAAATAACTAGGTATAGCATCATCGTATTTCCTTGTGTGAAACCATATAAAAGGACCATCTTTTGTGGAATTATGCACAATTTCATGGTTTAGATGTTGGTTGTCCAAACAAAGGAACATAGTAAAGCTAACCACAATGGGGCTCACATACATTTAACCTAAGATTCTTATGAAACTTGGAACCATGTGATCATCCCTTTCACATGTTATCTTTTGATATATGAGTTACTTAAACAAAAGGAAACTTAACAACAACATAGTCAATTTGGTCATAAAATAAGACGAGATTAAAAATATTTGTTAGAAATATACACTAGTGTTAATGGGGGTATGAAAATCTTTTTAACTTAAATGTTATTGGTAAAACTAATTGAAAACTTTGAGTACTCCTATGCAATGAATGATGTTTGTCAATAGTTTGACACCCATATTTTTAATAATTTTTTGTAAATAACAACATTTGGAGGATCTAGTTTAAGGTTGGGGGGTTAAAGTAGGGTCCAAAGATATGGGCATTTTCCCTTCATTTCCGGATAACTTTATCATGTCCCAAATTCCAATAAGTGATATAAGTTTGATCATCCATTTTACAAGGACCAACTTGTATTAAGAACTTTTTTACAGAAAAAATTATTGGGACAAACATTGAAGGCCAATCTAACAACACACAATAATTGTCAAGCTAGTTAGTTTCCATTATAAGTATTTTTTTGCTTAGAAGTTGGTTTCATGTGATAATTGTGTCAATTTATTTTGTTTTTCAAAAGAAATCCTAATAAGTTTCATTATCTTAATTTTGAGACACTAAAAAGTTTGTATGTTATCATTTAGAATGTACGTGTTCATAGGTATTGTTGAGTTGGATTATTATTGTTTTCATGTGAGCAATGCTATGATATTGTGTATTATTTGGTCTAGACATTATTATATCCTTGAATTTTTGAGAGTTGTACATTTCCATATATTAGTTTTACCTTTATTAAAGGACATATTTTTTTGAAAAATGGTATTTGAATCTTTAAGATCTTGAAACTTTTATTAATTGGTGAGTCTTCACATCAAATTTCTTTGGGGGCATTTCTCATGTGCACATGATCAAATTTTCCTAACCAAGCAATGTAATTCAAGTTTAAATTTTTATGGCTAATAAATTTTTATGTAATCTATTAAATAGTTCATATAATAGCACTAGTTTTAATTAGTTGTCTAATAGTTCATATAATACATTGGTTTTACTTTGTACCTATGCAATCCCCAATTTTAATTTGTTATAAAAACATAATACATATACAATCTTTAATCTTGAGAAATGTAGAATATGTACATAGAACCATACCTAGCTCTTGAACCAAGTCTAGAGATTCTTGAATTTGAAAAAAATGGGCCAAAATTGAAAGCACACAAGGTTTGGAAACTTGAAAAATTAAGATGAAACCACCCCCAAAAACAAAGCCAAAAAAAAAAAAACCCCCAAGATTAGAGGTTCTATTATTATGAAAGGAAGAATTAGCCAACATTAATTGAAACCCCAAATTACCCATGTTGGCTATGACATGGGAAAAAAGGGCTAATGGTTGCAATAAAAAAAAAAGTTAAAACCGTTCATGTAATAAGTCCCAATGCATACACAAGCATATCAATGGCCAAATCAATATTATGGCACTACATTTACACTAAAACTTCATCACTTTAGGTATATTCATGTTCATGTTTGCAAGGGGCCAACTACTACCAACTCTAGACAAATTTTTGAGCATCTTGTACTTTTGGAATTTTTGTATATAAGAGAGAGACCTTGAGAAAGAACAATTGTACTCCTCATTTCCTTGGAGTAAAAGTAGCCTTGCTACTCCAAATTTCAGTCGAGCAATTCACCGACATTATTTCGGCCACCGGTATTATTCGACTCAACAAATTCGCAAACATTATTATTTTGGCAATTGGTCTTCAATGCAATCGGTTATTGGAATGATAGAATGAAAAATACATTAAATTCAAATCGGCTATTGGAGTGATAGAATGAAATATACATTAAATTCAAATTGGCTATTGGAGTGATAGAATGAAATATACCCTAGGGGGAGGGCATTCGGGGGCTGCCTCAGTTCCATCTTTTGCGGACTCTGAGCCAGGAGTTTTTTCTTTTGTGATATGGCAAAATTGGCAATTACCCAAAAGAAGATTCAACCAAATTTGGCTATAGACCAAATAATATGAAAGTAGACAATATTGAAGAATCCCTTTATATTTTGGCTACTTGCTGTGAACCTACTTGAAATTTTTCCAAACTGGCAAAATTAAAAGTAGGTAGGTACATGCAAAATTAAAAGCCCAGACTCCGAATATAATAGCTACCGACCCTCTTAAGAAGGGACATTGGGCTCGGTACAAAAACTAGAGACAAAACGGGTTTTAGGAATACAAATTTCACACAACCAGCCAATGAGACAAGTTCAACAAGTATCGTCAATAGTGGTCGGTCGGTCGCATAAATGATGGACAACATGAATGCCAATTCGGTGCACATGGATGGAATTGAAAGACAGGCAACAGAAACGCGGGGGAGACGAGGAGGGGGTGAGGGGGGGCCCGAAGAAGAGAGCTTCTGACTACCGCTCCATGCGGGTTAGATCATGTTTTAGCCCGATAGAACTTGTATATCTCTCATCTATGAAAGGACGGCCAATCGTGGTCTGGAAACCCCTCTTTTAAGCCTCATTGTGTGATACACTTCGTCTCCTCAAATTATTTTTTATTCAATGGCAAAATAGTTTCAGCATAGCATTTTTGCACATGATACTGAGGCTCACAAAAGGCACAGCAAAGCCTAGCAAAGCCTAACGAACTAACACCTGCTGGTGATCGGCTAGATGGTTTGATTGGTCCAGGTGGGTTGCTATTAGTGCCTAGTTTCCCACCTTTTGCTAGATGGTTTGATCAGTCCAGGTGGGTTGCTATTAGTGCCTAGTTTCCCACCTTTTGCAGTCTCCAATTTTATCGGTGAGGTTGGGGAAAAAGAAAGTACCGAACTTAGGGCGACTTTAGATGAGGGTCCAAGGTCCAGGGACCATTGAATTCAAGCAATCTTATTGCGCAAAGTTTTAAATTGGTCCCAAGGCCTTTAGGTGAGTGTCCAAGATCAAAAAGTAGCAAATTGAGGATTGGTCCCAAGGCCCTCTAGATGAGGGTCCAAGACCAAAAAGTAGCAAATTGAGGCTAAACCTGCATGATACCTGTTTTGGAGGGAAAATCAATTCGTTGGGACCAAAAAAGAGTGGTAAAAAAGGAGAGCTCCTGATTTGGAGAACCAAGAATCAGGCTAAGAACCCAAGGTACAGTCCAATTCAAGGATTCAATTTGCTTCAAATCAGTCCAAATTGGTTCCTAGGAAATTGGACCCTCGTCTAAAGTGGGCCTTAGAATAACTGTGAGAATTAAATTACTACTGCAAGGCCACATACTGAGCATAGGTGGAGCTGGTTTAAATAATGTGGAATGAAAACTACTTTGGGATAAGCAGGTCATCCGTTTCCCTTTTGTCCTTTGCATACAAAAGCCCAAAGGTCAAAGCCACGTTGCCCAAAGTTCAAAATCAATGACCCAAAGGTCAAAGTCTGTGAACTAATAAAACCCATCCTTCGTGTGAATGCATACCTCATCCATCCCCTATTAAGTTTTTTGGCTAGCCGCTACAGCTATTTTTATCATCCAATCTTCTTCTAACAAAGTGTCCAAGTAAATGTGCTAGAACCCTAACTGAAAATAGCAATTACACATTGATAAACCTATCAAACCCAATTACACGATTAAATTTTTACTTCAATCAAGATAACTAAGAAAAAATCCAGACCACCAAATCCAGCAATTTCATTGGTTATAACTTTTTTTTTCCTTCACACCTACATTCAACACCCTATGCATATTTATATTAGTAAAGTAATGCTATACCCTTGCTTGCAGATAGACAGGGATAGCAAAGCAAATACTGAAATCAACTACATGGCCTATTACATATAGTAAAGGACGTCGTGAAACATCATTTCATCCATCTGTCTCGTCATTTATCCGTCCATTCGTTCGATCATCCATTTGTCTCGTTATGGTTTATTTACTCTGACAGGGCAAAGAAAGAGTGGAATACAGATGCGACCTGACGAAAAAAGCAATAGGAAGAGATGGCACACATGCCAAAGTCCTGCAATGACAGGACAGATGGATGAAATGATGTTTCACATTCATCTGGTCATCCATCTGTCCTGTCATGGTCTGTTTACTCCACCGAGGCGAAGAAAGAGTGGAATACAGACGTGATGCAGCGAAGAAAGCAATAGGAAGAGATGACACACATGCCAAAGCCTTGCAATGACGAGACAGATGAATGAAATGATGCTTCACATTTGTCCGATCATCCATCCGTCCCATCATGGTCTTTTTACTCCGACGAGGCGGAGAAAGAGTGGAATACACATATATATAGTGAATTGAAAATTAATAATATTTTTAATGGATGTCATCAAATTAAAAATGAAATAAACTAAAATTATCCACCCGACCCAGAATCTAACCAATTTGTTTCATGGTGAATTCTTTCAAAATTATGAGTTAGAACTCTCAAAAAAATAAAAGAGGATTTTTCTTCACAAATTCCTTTTTTTCAAAGAAAAAAGTTGCAATTTTTTTGAGAAATGCATTTTTTTTTTGATAGAAAAAAATACTTTGTCACATTTGGACACAGGTTTTAGTGTTTGGGACAGTTTTTTTTTGTTTTTGTCAATTTTCTATAGTTCGGATAAATTTTTCCAAACATTAGAAAAATTAGTGCTACGTGACTTTTTTGGCATACTCGCATTTAGTGATTTTTTAAAAACAAATTTTGTGATTTGTTTGACCAAAAATATGAGAATACATTTTGTGTTGTCTGATAAGCTGCTGCATGTCGCCTGCAACACTTGACCGTCACTGTGTAATATACTTTTTTGGCACATATGTAATGTATCGTCAAATACACACACACCTATGCATTAGGCACGGGGTTCAAACTAGTCTATCTATGAAGCAAGGTAGTTTGTTTTGTGGAGTGGAGATCTCCCAAAGTGTGGTGTTTCATGCCGCAGTCTTCTTATCTTCAGAAAGGTCATGACAAATAAGGGTGCACCCACTTGACCTCAGACTCCTTGGAGCTACTATGTGGAAGTTATTGAATATTGAACCATTTTTTCAATGAAAAATAAATAAAATTTAAATTTAAAACTGTACTGGAATTTGGGGGTTTTCTTGATGTTGTTGGAAAGCCCTCTGCAAGTCAGTTTTAATAGAGTTTATTTCATAATTTTCGAAGTTGAGGTGTGGAAAATGTTGATTTTTGAGTGGATTTTGTTGCTTGAAATTCAGAAAAATTGCAAAAATTGGGTGTGGAATGGAAAATCAGCTGAGCCCTCAATTAAGAATTTAGGAATTTTCAATTTTTAAAAATGTGAAAAATAAAGAATTTGTTCACACTTGGGTCAACAGCACAAGCTCCACGAGTCTATCTATGAAGCAAAGTAATTTTTGTTTTGTTTGTAGCACTAAAATCTCCCACACCATGGTGCTTCATTTCAGGCTCCTGTCATGTTTGGAAATCCCTGGATGAGTAGGGGTGCACAGACTTGGTTTAAGACTGTTTGGAGCTACGATATGAACCCTATTTATTATTGAACCATTTTCTCAATGAAAATTAAATAAAATCAAAACCAAAATTGTATTAAAATTTGGGGGCATTCTTGGTGTTGTTGGAAAGCCCTTGGCAAGTCAGATTTAACAAAGTTTATTTCACAATTTTCAGAGCTAAGGTGCAGAAAATATTGATTTTTGAGTGAATTTTGTTGTTAAAAATTCAAAAAAATTGCAAAAATTGAGTTTGGAAGGAAAAATCAGTTGACCCCACAATGTGTTCACACTTAGGTCAACAGCCATGCTACGTTAGTCATGCACTTTATAGAGGATGGGAAAGATATGAAAAAAATTTGGAAGGGGGGGCCATAGGGGATGCTCACCACACAACAACCCCGGCACACATAAAATGATATAACAAATGGGTAACAAGGTTTTCACCATACTACATTTTGAAAGAAGGACCCACTTATGCAAAGCACAAAGAAGGCACCAAATGATCAAATGGGTCACCAGATGGTCTTCATTTGAGGAAAGAGAGCAAAACAAGTAACAATTTGATTCCCATAAGTTTGTGCACCGAAAAAAGCAAAAAAGGAAAAGCAAAAGGTTTAAAGAAGAGAGACGAAAATGAAGAACAACAAAAGGAACATATGGGGGCTTTTGTAGAGTGTAATTTTTTACATGCTTGATTTAACTTGAGAGCAAAAAACAAAACCCTAATTCATGTGCTCATCACGAATACACATGTTGGGAGAACTAAATGTGTGCTTTGAATGCATTCTATACACACAAAAACCCATACTTCTAAGCCTCCAAAACATACATCACTACAAAAGCCACCTATGTAGGGATGGATAATGGGTGTCGGAGGGACTAGTAATACATTTTTAGACATTCTTTACACCAAGATTTCTGGGATAGGTACATTCCATTAGTTAGTAAGGAAACGTAGCATTTTCATTTGACACGCGTCCTCACACCCTTCAATTCAAATCAACACGGTGTTTTGACAAATTTGTTCAAATTCGAGTCATAGCATATTTGACCTAACAAGAAGTGCACATGTTGTAGATCATCCGTGTTGAGTATATTGTTTCCTCGGTATTGAGAAAAGAAGGTTTTTTTAATTACAAATTAATTATTCACAATCACACTTGTGAGTCATTCTAGTGAATGTTAGAACTTAACTTAAACTCGCACAAGTAAAACTAGAGTGCAAATTTTAAAAATAAAACGTTAGGTTTGCTCAATTTTCTTTCAAATTCCTTCTAACAAATTAATACTTATTCCCAAATCATGATCTACTACCTAGTACTTCTTGAAAGAACAAAAGGATAATGGTGTAAATAACTCAAAAAAATGTTATAAATGTAAATTAGGGCAACTCAAAATTGAAGGCTATGAGCAGGGTTTTCTTTTTCTTTTTCTTTTTTTTGGATTCAATTTTCTATTCCTAAGTTTTTCCAAAAAATTGCCAAAAAAAAAAAAAAAGAAAAAAAAAAAAAACACTTTGTCTATGAGCATTAATGAAATATGAAATTCCCGAATTCCAATGTCTTTCAACAAAACTATTAACTTGGGGTTTCAAATTGCTTTGCACTATTAGTGACAATCAAAAATTCAATATCTTTCAACAAATTAATAACTTGGGTTTCAAGTTTGGTGTTACTGTACATTATTTGTGTTGATCAAATTTCAATATTTTTCAACACATTAATAACTTGGGTTTGTAATTACTTTGCATTTGGGTAGAACGATTGGCGAATGAACATTTAAACACTAGGGTAGAATGATTGGTGAATGAACATTTAAGCATTTGGGGCAGGCCAGATCCAAGGGAGGGCTTCCTTGTTTTTTATGTCCAAACAAAATTTGAACCTGTCTTATTGAGGCATCTGGTGCATTAAAAATTGTCCAAAATGAATTAAAATTGAGAAAGTTATGCACCCCAAAGTAGAAGGGTCAAGAACTAAAATAAATAAAAAAATCATGGAACATCACAAAGCCAATTCTCGTGCATCCAAAAAATTCTTTGTATGTCGCTCTGTTGCTATTAGAGTTCCAAGATGATTTATAGAACTGAATGCAGCACTCCCATAACATTTTAAATCATTTAGTATGAACAAAAAATAAGAAAGTTAGAAGCTTTGAAAGTCGGAGGGGTCCAAAGAGAAGAAAAAATAAAGAAAAAAACGTGTTTTGTGAGTTGAAAAGCTTGTTTTTGTAACTTTTTCATTACTTCTTTTCATTTGCACTTCAAAGATGATTTCTAGAGCTTGAGGTTGTTCTCCTATACCCTTTTAAATCACTCAAAACAAAATGAAGCACAGATTGAGCAAGATTTAAAGAACTGCTCAATGATAGGGTAGTGATCCATGACTGAGAATTCTACCCTACTAGTGACCATCACTTTCTCCAACAAATTTTGTTGTTTTTTTCAACCAAAACATGAGGAAAATTGGGAAGAATTGTGTTTTTCTAATTTAAATTCAAAAGAAAATTTGAAATTCACCAAACTTGAGATATGACAAAACTAGGGGGGGGAAAAAAAACCTCTATTAATGATGATTATTTATGTAAATGACCGAAAGAATTCAACGAAATTATAATTCTTACTTTACAAGTTCCCCACTAACAAATGACAAACAACTATGCAAATAATAAATTATTTATAAAAAAAAACTCCAATCCTTGTCAACAAAATAATAATAATAATAATAATAAACCAAATAAAAATGAATGATAAAAATGACAAAAATCCCAATAATAATAGTAATAATAATTTCTAGTGCCACCCCCAATAGAAGGGGGGGGTAGGTAGGACATCTAATAATAATAATAATAGGTAACCACCAAAGAAAAAAACAAACAAAAATAACTATAACTATTTATTTATCTATTTATTTATATAAATTCAGCCGGAAGTTCTATGTTTGCACGCGTATCTCAAGCCACCTTTGGTTGACTTATGATACCCCAAAGAAAAAATTGGACCCCAAATTGGGCCCCCCAAACTTTAATTTTGACCCACCAAATTCTTCTGACAATAATAAATACCAACAATAGCATACCCCACTCACCCCCCCCCCCTTTCCCCCATTTCCCTCCTCTTTGCTGCGTAACAACGCATTCCCAACGCAACGCAGCAGAGTGCGCCACACTCTTGCCCGACTGCGTTTTGCATCACGCGCCTTCTTGTCGCTGTTCCTGTTGTTGCAATTCCTTGTAACAAGTGCACATTCTTGTTCTTGTTGCCTTTGTTGCTGCTGCTGCTGCTGTTGTTGTTGTTGTTGTAGTATTTTTCGTTATTTGTAGTTCGTAATTTGCTTCTCTGTAGCAAAAGCTGTTGTTGTTTTCGTCGTTGTCGTCGTTAATCTTCGTCTTCTTCTTTCTTTTTTGTGTCTCTGTTTCAGTCAGTCTGTTTTGTTTTGTTATTTGGGGGTTGGGGGGGCCTAACACGGTTTTGCTACTTTTCTGTATGTTTCTGTGAGAGGCTTTTGGTGAAGAAATTCCATCTTTGTGTGCTCCGCGTATCAGGACTTGTGAAATACTTAATATGGCAGGAGGTTTGCAGATGCAGGGGCGGCAGCAGCAACAACAGCAGCAAGAGCTTAGATCTCATGTCGCTGAAGGAGGACAAGAGCGTTGCTAGTTCAGGTTAGATCTCTCTCTCTCTCTCTCTCTCTCTCTCTCTCTCTCTCTCTCTGTGCAAGTTTGATATTATCGACAGGTCAGGTTTCTTCGTTTTTCTCTTTCAGAATTTTGCTCCGTCTTTTCTTTTTTTCCTTTTTTTTTTGTGTGCAGATTTGAATCTCAGCAAGTTTGATATTAATCGACAGGTCAGGTTTCTTCGTGTTCTTTCTTTCAGAATTTTGTTTCGTCTTTTTTTCTCCTGGTTTTTTTTTTTTGTGTGTGTGTGTTTTGTTTGTAGTTTTCTTGTGCAGATTTGAATCTTGACACGCTTCGGTTTATAGAGTGGAAAAAGGAAAAAATCTGAAGCTACCTTTGAATCTCAATTTTGAATCGGTGACTTTGTGGAGCGTCGAACTCTAGTGTCTTGTATCTAGGAAAAAACAAACACTTGAACTAATTTCATCCGAACCTTGCACATTGTAGAGCTCTTGACCAGAGCCTTTGGAACAGACACAGAGAGAGAGACAGACAGAGAGGGAGATAAAACACACAGTATGGAATCTGGATTATGCTCGTTGTAGTGGAGGTTTAATCTTGGAGATCTAAGAGTCTTTTGAAAATCCTGAGCAATCTCAGTAGAAGAAGCTCAAGATCTATTCCCAGATTCTTAAGCAAATCCCTTGTCACATTGGCAGCTAAATGCAACTAGCCTGATCTCTTGAGTTTTAGAAAAAAGAAAGAACAAGAAAAAAGATATGTTGTCCTCGTTTGTATCCTTGGCTGAAGAAAAGAAGAAGATTGCATATCTAGCTACTGGACTAAGAGCATCTCCACCAGCGCTCAGTATGTGACCCTGCATTGGAAATCTTGGATGAGGTACAGCAGTCAAATCCAGTGGATTCACTGGAAGACTGCTGTGACCCTGAAAAAATGCCCTCCATTTTTCATCTCCAGCGGTGCTTAAAATAGAGCATCTCTTGCAAAAATATTTCTCACGTCCAAGATTAGTTATTTACTTATTTCCCAACCCCGCCAATAAAACTAAAACTGGGACTGCAAATAGGTGGGAGACTACAACCCACCGAGACTACAACCCACCTGGACGAATCCAACAATATATCTAGCCAATCAACAGCAGGTGTTAGGCTTTGCTGTGCCTTTTAGCAGCCTCAGCAAACTGTGCAAAAATGCTGGGCTAAAACCATTTTGCTGAGCTGAACTGCAATGTTTTAACTTTTGTTCATCCAATTTCAATTTGTATGGTCACATACTAAGCACCAGTGCCATTGTTCTAAGAAAACCATCTTACTTCTTGCAGCAGGGTAGGGTGGGTACACATATATATTATATAGGGCATATATACAAGGGATTGGAATCTGAAGTCTTTAAAGGCATACTTGCCTGTGGTTTGTGTTTCTATCCACATCTGTTGATGTGGGGATATGGTTAGTGAGTGGCATGGATTCATGATGCAATGAAATTCTGATGGGCGACAATTGTGAAAGCTGCCCTGGGGGATCCATTTCAGGGTTCTCTCCTACCAGCATTGGTTGCCCATTTTTTTTTTTGCCAGGACAAGATTGACTGATTGTGCATGCAACAGCCCCTGAGTACCCATTACAGAATTTTGTGAACACTGGATACAAGGGTGATGGGGAAATTTTTGAAATGAATGAGGATGCAGGAATGGGATGCTAGAGGGATTGGCTCAGGAGATTTACTTATAGACAAGCTTTTGGTGACAAGCACAGCAGCCTGTGGTGTGGTGGTGGAGCAGGAGAGCTTCAAGCAGTTGGCAGAATATTTTGCCCACACAAAGCCGATCACTGGCAATTTAAGTGAGTGCCGGGACTAACCTGTGGAGGAAATGGTTGAATTTTTGATAGCAGATGTACAGAGGGCAGAACAGGCCATCAACACATGGACTAACAAAAGCTGCATTTCTCTCTTACCCGTTGCCAATCACAAAAGAGCTCAGTGATCTAACACAAGGATTTGGCCACAATTTGACACTGATTCCTGCATCATTGGTGCAGGATGAAACATGGGGTTTGATTGAAGAACTTGGCCAGGACATGCAGCAGGCCTTATATGGTGAATGCGGAGAAGCTCATTTGCCACACACAGTGAGAATGAGAACATTTGAAGTGATGTAAGTGTGCAAGGAGGCATTCTAATGGACATTGCACGTACTGTTGGAGTGAATGGTGGGATCCAGAACCCTTCTGTTCTCAAGAAAGAGATTGACCTTCTGCGAAATGATGTGCATAACACAAAGGAGCCATATGATTTGCACATGATGGATGTCATAGGCAACATTAATGACAATTATGTGCAGTCGAATGATCATCCCAGCCCATCATCACGATCATCACATGATGGTGGTTCCACCCCGGTGCATCGAGAGTATCAGAGGCTTGAGCCTTTGTATGAAGCTTTTGTTTGTCCACTCACCAAGCAGGTGATGCGGGACCCTGTAACACTTGAGAGTGGCCAAACATATGAGCGAGTTGCCATCGAGCGCTGGTTGGAAGAGTGTCGTGAAAATGGGCGAGAACCAGTATGTCCGATTACTAGTCAGCCAGTAACTGCTCCAGCCAAACCTAGTATTGCTCTTCGCAATACAATTGAGGAGTGGACAGCTCGAAATGACCTGGCCCACATTGATATCGCAACAAACCTTCTTTCAGCTGATAGCTCAGAGAGTGATGTCCTCTATGGACTCAAAGATCTGCAACAACTGTGCCGAAAGAACAAATCGAACAAGTACAGAATTCGCAATGCAGGACTCTTACCTCTCATTGTGGAACGACTGAAAAACGGTGCAGATGTTCGCATCCGTGCCCTTAGAACCCTACATATTCTTGCAGAGGATGATGATGACAACAAGGTGTGTTTGGGTCCCCGCTCCTTTAATATCACCCAGAAAAGTTCTAAGTGGATTATTTCACTCACATGAAGATTTCCCTTTCTATTCTTAGGTTTGGCAAGATATGTGGATTTCCTTTTGATGTCAGGGTTCAGCTCTTTGGAAAGTTGGGATGTTGGCTCAATTTGATGGGTACCATACCAGGGAGAGAACATAGTAGGCTACAATGTGACGACCACTATAACGTAACATTCTCTTGAAATGCTGTTGCAGGTGGCCTTAGCAGATACAGACCTGATGCGATCAGTGGTGAAGTGTTTGTCAAGGAAATTGTCAGTAGAGCGAGAGGAGGCAGTGGCATTGCTGTATGAGCTCTCAAAGTCACCTTTGCTCTGTGAGCTCATAGGTGCTGCCAATGGTGCCATCCTTATCCTTGTGGGAATGACAAGTAGCAGCTCTGAGAATGTGAGGGCAGCTGAACTTGCAAACCAGACACTGAGTAATTTGGAACGCTGTGACAATAATGTCCGGGAAATGGCTCAAAATGGACGGCTGCAACCTCTTCTCACCCGGCTTGTGGAAGGTACAACTAACATCCTTATTTTACTATGCACCATTTGCTGTTCATGCTCAGAAGATGTGTACAGGAGCTCATAATTTGTTGTGATCAACCTATTTCAGGTCCTGAGGAAGTGCGTGTAGAAATGGCTGACGATCTTGCTAACATCACTTTGACAACCGAAGCCAAAGCCCGAGCTGCAGAGGCAACTGCCAGTGTGTTAGTGGAGATGCTTGGGAGCAGTAGCCCACCAGAACGGGCTTCAGCATTGAAGGCACTTTGCAGCTTGTCATCTCTAGACAGCAATGGTGACCTTCTAATTGAGGCTGGGGTGCTGCCTCTCTTGATGCGAGATCTCTTTGTAGTTGGGACCAACACAGTGCCAATCAAGCTGAAGGAAATTTCTGCAGCCACGCTTGCAAATGTGGTCTGTTCCAGTGCTCTGTGGGAGAACATTCCCATTGATGCTGACAGCAACACCCTGACTTCTGAGGTCATTGTTCACAATTTCCTGCATTTGATCAGCAATACAGGCCCAGCAATTGAATCTAAGCTCTTGCAGGTCAGTTTGGGGAACCCAGCACCATGTGCACTCTGCTGCAAGGTGCTTTGCTTTCTTTCCTCTTTTTGAAGACCTAGAATTGTACAAACTGCAAGTGTTTCTTCTCTCCCACAACACTCTCACATCTGAATCTGTGTACTTGGCTGCAGATTTTAGTAGGGTTGACCTCAAAGCCACAAACAGTGAACAAAGTTGTATCATACATCAAAAGTGCAGGGGCGACAGTGAGCCTCATCCAGTTCCTTGAGGCCCCACA
>Ga0116227_10005413_pt1 | contig 26875 bp, 27 predicted proteins | sample S1TSphgellanicum_FD_89693 | JGI IMG/M metagenome (GOLD analysis project Ga0116227, IMG submission 89693) | Host-associated microbial communities from peat moss isolated from Minnesota, USA - S1T2_Fb - Sphagnum magellanicum MG | ecosystem: Host-associated > Plants > Peat moss > Unclassified...
AGAAAAAAAAAAAAAAAAAAAAAAAAAAAAAAAAAAAAAAAAAAAACAACCCCCCCCCCCCCCCACCACAAAAAAAAAAAAAATTGTGGGGGGGGGGGGGGGGGGGGGGGGGGGGTCCTCACAACTAATTAATATGAGTCACAATGTATTATTACCTACCATTACAAATATTGCTGCATCTCAAAAGCTGACAATGAGAGAGCTTTTCCCCTATTTGTTTAACAGAAAAGAAAAGGGATAATAACACAGGCAGGCTCAAGCACTCAGGTGCTGATGGATGAATGAATGAATGGGGGGAGCAAACAAAACCTTGAGGGTGTGTAGGATATGGGGCACATTGTCACAAGATTTTGGGTCTATAGAGAGTACCTATGATGTTACAGAGAGTTTGTATTTCTCCATAGGAAACCCTAGAGGGCAACAAGGGACACAGACAGTGCTTCTCTCCAGTGCTCTCACATGTCCTGACTCTTTTTTGTCACCCTCAAAAAGGCAGACAGACCACTTGGTAAAGTGATCAAAATTGTCAGTCAGGTGAGAGAGATATTTTGTTTGGCATATTTCCCTTTGCTTTGCTTTCCTTTCCTTCTTGGGGAACATTAATGTTTTGATTTTTGCTGCCTCTTTCCTTATCTCCAACTGCAAAACACAGTTTTGAAGAGAATTTGGAAACACACAAACTGTGCCAACCATGATGAGTACTTGCTTGCTTGTTTTGCTTGCTTGCTTGCTTGCTTACACACACCAGCATTCATTATATTTTCCTTTTTGTAGTGTTTCAAGATTATTGTCACAGCTGACTCTGGCTTCATCAGGATTCAGTGTCTCAGCAGCAATCTGTCTCCACTAGCAACAAACTCCACTCACTGCACAGTTCTTCTGCAGCAGCACCTTGCAAATTAGCAGCTTTATTCCAAAGAGCCTGGAGTTGGGCAATGGAATGCAGATCCCCAAAACAGGGATCGGCTGGTAGGTGCTAACTAAGCCCCCCCCCCTCCCCCCCCCCCCCCACTAGTATCCTGACATAACCGATTCATTGTAGGGAGTGTCTCACTACTATGGCAGTACACCCATCATTGGACAAGACCTCCCAGTTATATCCCATATCTTGTTGCCTTTTGAAGTTTTGATTACCTCCGCAATTCCTTTTTGCATGTTCCTGGTGGTCGCTAGTTGGTTGAACCTCATAACTCACACTCTTATGCGTCCCATAACCCATGAGCTCAGCACTACCATACTACCATACGATAGTTATGTCCGGTAACCAGCTCAAGCACACCAATGATTGTAAATTGTTTCAATGCTCACATGCCTCAACTATTCACAGTAACCTCTCACTCTTGCCCAATTACCTAGTCCATAGAACTTTGGACTATGGCAACTAATCTCCAACCAATTAGAGCCTCTGCAAAGTAATAGCCCTTTGCATAGCACAATTTTTCTTTTAGATTTTCTCATTTGGGTGTTAAGGGTAAAAATTGTCTTATGTTGGTTAGACATCATGGATGTTAAGAGATAGTAGTATCATTAATATAGTGAACTACTTTCATGGGACAAAATACTCAAAAGTTAATTATATAAGAAATTTTAATAAAAAATAATATTAGTTACTAGAAATAATATTTTAATCTAGTTCACTTAGAAAAATATCTTAATAATTATTCACTTACTAGTGATAAATATCATATTTATCATTTTCTATTTATTAAGTAATGAAACCATCTAGGTTAATTAGTCCAAATGGATAAGCGATGAATGAAGTTTCCTTAACTAAGATGTGTGAAAGGGATTAGAAGAAGGAGATTTAAGAGGATAAGGATTCCACCTTTGTGTGATGAATATCCTTCTTGAGTTCCTTATATATCTCTTAAGGGAGGGAAAGGAAGAGATTATATTACATATTGTATTAGAAATGATATTTGAGATTAAAGTTTCTAGGAGATCCTTCTCTTAGGAAGTAGCGTGTTTGAGGCATTGGAGATAGAGGTGGAAGATATGAAAATATCTTGTACTTTGATTTTTGCAATGGAAAATGGTTGAAAGTATATCATATTGTTTATATTTTGTTCTACTTAGAAGATGTTAAATAATAGGGAAAGGTAGTACACATTACATGATTGCATAATGTTTTGTTATCTTTTATGTAGTAATTTTTTGTTTCTTCTACAAGAGCAATATTTTATTTTATTTCTATTTTTTGTCTTCAAAATAGAAAGTACCTTTTGTCACAAGGTGGTAGCTACCATTAGAAGGCATTAACAAGGAGGTAAACATGAGATTTGGGGTTTGCAAGGAAGGTAACGTTGTTGTAAACAGTAGGGAGCAACCATAAAGGGTCTGTAGGTGCTATAGATGGTAAGTAGCAATTACCAGAACTTTGCAAGCAATTAGGGGTCTTCTTTCGAGTCTACAACTGACGTTATGTGCATGATGGTAGGTATTACAAGACGGTAGATATTGCATGATGGTAGTTGCTACAAGACAGTAATTGCTACAAGATGGTACGCAAACACTAAACAAGTCTTATTCTCATGTGTTTTCATTTCATTTCTTATTCCTTTCTTTATTCCACAACATTTTTCCTTGATGGTAACTAGTTTATCAAATTCTAGAATTTAACATTAGGTTTTGTCCATTTCATGACCAAGAGAGGACTTGACAAAACTTTTTGCCCTTTCAGGTCCCCCAAAGGACAACAAGTTACACTTGCAACCCTAAATAAATCAAATCAAACCCATCAAACTTGAGAGTAAATTAATGGACATGTTAAATGTAGAAAATACCATAGGTATTGTGTGGTCTCTCAAGCTCATCTCTTGAGCTTAGAAAATCCACTAAAATATTTCCCCTTATATGAGTACTAGAAATTGGTATGTTTTTAACTTAATAATCTTTTTTTTTTTTTTTTTTGGCAAAACAATGGAAGTCTTTTTAAGCTCCTATGAACTCAATGTTTTAGAGATTAGTTGTTGTTTTAATTAACCTTCATCACTATTGTTAATGATTGGCAATTTCTACCATCGTATTCCACAAAGGGGTGGAGCTTTTAATCACTTAGCTTTGTTCTAGTGATCTTATTGTTAAACATGTCACATTTTTGTAGGGTTTTGTTATTATTTGATTTTTGAATTGATCTATTTTTGGTCCATTTTTTTTTATCCTCTTCATGTGGGTTCTAGCATTTCATTAATGCCCTTTGTTGTTTATGCTTCTCAAATCTCTTCCCTTTTCCTAATGAAGGCCTTTCATTTGACTCAAAGTTGCGTCCTTTTGCATTTTGCTTGGTCTAGGTTTTCAATCTTGACCATTGGTGTGCTTCTTGGAGTTTTTCATGTTGTTTCATTGCAAATGGCACAAATGTCATACAAGGAAGTGCAAATTAAATAGCATCAACTACCCCTATCACCCCCACTAACATTAACAACAATTTTGTGGAACCACCCTCAAAACAAAAATGGTGCAATGTGGGAGGCAAAAAACTTGTTGGATACCCTAAGTGCAAGGCTAATTAGACATAGTAAGGTCCATCCATTCAAACCCCAACCAAATGAAAGTTTACCAAAAGGGTGCAATACAAAAACCATAAAAGTATGATTCTCAAATACCATGTTTCCATTTTTGAAAATACCCAAGGTATGTTAGTGGTTAAGAATGGAATTATTATCCACACAAAACATAGCATCATAGCCGAATTTCTTCGAAACAAATTACTTGAGTTTCATATAGTAGAATGGTTGGTCTTCCTTAATAAATAGATACTTGGCCTGGATATTTATGTCAATTTTTAAATGGATGCAAAAAGGGGTTTTCATTACCTATCCACTCCTAATGTGGAAACTACTAAACGTGTCTTCATGTTGATACCATTCAAATCATAATGGTGCACAACAATATTTCATATGTGGATTCCAACTTTTCAACCCAGATGCCTTAAGAAATTAAAGTTGTTAATGCAGATTACCCTACATATATTACCCTTAGAGTACAAACCCATTGAGGTTGTTATTGTTAGCCAAATTGGACTTGTGGTCAATTTTGATGATACAAACAAAATAAGAAAAAACCCCAAATTCTACATTGTAGTAAATCTAGAAAGAAGGTGGACCATAGAGCTCCACAATCTAAACACAATGGTGGCACAAGTTAACATTGATTATGAACAATTTCCAATATGATGCAAATTTTTGTAACAACCTTGAACATTTGGTGAAGGATTGTGTGCATTTAAAGGTTAGACATCCTCCAAGGGTAAGTTACAATTTCAAAGGAATGTTCATAACTAGGCAACTATTTTGGAGTACAAGCTTGTGGATTGTGGGACCCCAAGTTGACAACCAAAGATTCATGGTTGTTACCAAACGTAACCAAGACCATAAACACCCATATAGAGAATAGGTAGTGCATGAAGAAAGGTTTTCCCCACAATGTAAACTCCCACATGGGAAGTCTATCCATCAAAATCACATTAAACATGTTTCACACCCAACAAAACAATAGTCTATGAAATCTTTGATATACAAATGGTGGATATTATGAATCTAAATAAAGATGAAACTTTGGAATAAAATGTTCATAACTTTGACTCTACAATAGCTCGAGAAGTTCTCATTTAGCCATTTAAACCAATCCCAATGGAAAACCATTAGCATCAAAAGTAACATGGCTAAAAGGGGTACAGAGGTCAACTGTGTTGTGTAGCACTTCCCAAGGAATAATAGGGAAGGGAAAAAAGGTTCATTCAATAAAACCTAACATTATGCCCCAACTTTCCCTAGAGGTCTGATCCCAAAGGCCCCCCACCTTACCAAAATCTTGCATCAATGCAGCAATAGACTTTAAGAAATCTAGTTGCCAAGGTTCTAAATTTTTAGCCTTTTAAGAAATAAATCCACATGGGGAAGAAGAGGAATTAAAGTTTTTGCTAATGCTCAACAATAGCAATCACCACCGATGTCACTAGTGAAAATCATTAATAATGTAACTCTCAATTTTGCAAACCCAATATCTAACAAAGGGCAAGCCTTGAAAAATTTGAATGGCATGAAGCTTCAAAAGCTTGGTGTGGATAAGGATGAGGGAGATGAAATAGTTACGAAAGATAGCCCGATGCACACATCAACCTTTGTTGAAAAAGAAAATAACCTACACAAGGCAAAAACAACAACAAGAGGTCAAAAGGATGATACCCCCCAAGTGTGAAACTTAACATCCAACAATCCTTCTATGAGCTTTAAGGGTTTAAAAGGAATACAACAAAATGAGGAGGAGGTTATGAAACATTTGCAATTAAAAGAAGGGTTTGACAAGGTTGCCTTTTAACCCCATACCTATTTCTTATTGTGGGGGAAACATGAAAGGACCACAAGATCATTTCCTCGCCATTCTAAGGTTATCCCATAAAATTACACATTCTTCATAAACTCAAGATTTATATTCACTTGAAGGATAACACCCTATGTGTACACGGTGTTTCTTCAAGAGCACGAACTTAGAAGAGTGAAGGTTTCAAACCTTGGAAAGTGCATTTAAAAGGATGTTCATTATTGAACTACTAAAGCAACCCTTGGTTACAAAAACTAATTCAAGCAAGGTGTGGAGGGACATGCATGCTACTCAAAAAGTGGGCCAATTTTGTGGTACACTATGAAATTACATTCAAGAATAGAAGTCGATGGCTAAAAATGGAAGGCCTTCTAGGTGGACCAATAAACATCTTAAATATACACACCCCCAATGAATTAGCTAAGGGAAGCAAGTTGTGGGAATACCTAAAAATGAGATTGCAAAAATATTGCAGATGGATAATATGTGGTGACTTCAATACGGTGGAAGGACCATTTCTAACAAGTCAATTGAATGTGAAAGATTTTTTTCAAAAATTGAAAGAAATGGCATAGGAGGCCCTAAAAATTGCTTTAAACATAGAAAAACCTACTTGTTCCAATGGTAGTTTTAGGTTCTCTTGGCATAATAAAAAAAGAAGACATGATCGTTGTTTAGTTCGCTTAGACAAAGTTCACTTAGTTGTAGTTCAAGACTTGGATAATGTTAAAGTCAACAACTACATCATTCAAGGACATGATTGAGGTTTGATCATCACCCCATCTCTATGGAGCTAGAACTAAATAGTTCTTTTATTAAGAAAACACATTGGAAAATGAACACATAGTTTTTTGATAAAGTTGAAAAACATGTTGAAATTATTTGGCAAGGAAAAAGAAAAGAAAATTCTTTTTTTGGGAAGATGCATAAAATGATCAAGTTTTACAAAGCTTTCTATATATTAGGAAAGTTGTTAAATTCAAGAAGGAAAAACAACAACCAAACATGCATGTACTCAAGAAAAGTTACAAAATAACACACAAGACACGTCCTTGCAGCAAATTATTGAAAAGTTTAAGGACAATGTGAGGGTTTTGGAAGATATCAAGGTTGAAGGCATTCACATTCACTCTTGAACAAGGTGGATGGATAAAAAAAATTGGTGTTCAAAATAATTTTTTAAGGCAATGGGTGAAATGAAAAGAAGTTTAGTCACTTTAGCCTTGAATAAATTGGATGGGACCTTTACAATGACCACAAAAAAACTAGAAAATTTATTTTGTGTTTACTATAATGAGCTATATGATGATGTTCCTATGAATCTTGAGACTAAAAGGCTCAAGGAAAAAATCATGATGGCCATCCCCAAAAAGTTCACCCATTCCATGAACAATTCATTAGTTGTTGCAATCACTAAAGGAGAATTTCAATTGCAGCCAAGGTTATGGCCAAAGGAAAAGCCCCAAGTCTTAATGGGATAGTGATTAAAAAAATTTGTGAGATTTTGGCACATCATTGGGGCAGATTGCCATGGTATGATTGTAAGGTCCATTGAAGCCAAAAAATCCCTGAAATGAATTACAAAAGGGTTGATAACCGTACTATAGAAATTTGGAGAGGATAATGATTTGGGAAATCGGCATCCCATTTCACTTTTGAACATGGCATATAAAATATATGTTAAAGTTCTACAACTTCGCTTACAATTGATCCTAATGGAGGTGATTGATGGTGATAAAAAAAACTTTTCTTCCCCCAAAGCACATATTTGGCAAAAACATTTTGGCACTTGAAATAATTGATGGGCAAGGTGCACCAAACAAAAAATAATATTTCTCAAACTCAACTTTGCAAAGGCCTATGACAAGGTTTCATGGAAAAGGTTGGGGATGGCTGATGAATTTATTGACACAATCAAGTTGTTTTTCCAAGATGCAAAATCATCTATTTACTTTAATGGAAACATGACACCTTGTTTTCAAATAAGGAGAGGGTTAGGCACGGATGTCCACTAACCCCTACCTCTCCTTACTAGTGGGTGAAATATTGAACATTTTAATCAAACAGTTAGTGGGTAGACGAAAAATTTGCAGAGTGGTGCTACTAGGAAGGGAAAGGGAAAAGATTTTATCCCAATATGCTCACGACACCACCCTCTCCTTGGTTGAAAATGACAATGTAAATAAAATCATGGCTTTTTCAATAATTTCCTCCATATATTTAAGTTAGAATTCAATTGGGGGAAAAACACGGTTTTTTGGTATGGAATTTCAAACTTCAAACAACATTGGTATGGAATTTCAAACTTCAAACAACATTGGTTAAGAAAACACACATAAAGATGGGTAGAAATGGAGATTTCAAAGTTGTTGGGTACAACTTTTGGGTTTAACTTTGATGTGAAAAATGTGAATTTTTTTCTTGAATTTGTTTTTTAAAAAATCAAGTTTTGGAACACTATTTGTCACAAATGCCAACACAATGGAATTCATTCATATAAATGTTCATTCATGATTTGTAATTAATTTGTACCTAACTCCTAGTTTAGTTTCAACTCATTTGTAATTAACTTTTAGTTAACTCTTAGTTAGCTCTTAATTAACTTCCAATTAACTTCCAATTAACTATTAGTTCACTTGTAGTTATCCCTTAGTTCACTTGCAATTCATTTCTAATTAACTCTTAATTAAATCTTAGTTAAGTTTTAGTTCACTTCTACTTAACTTTCAATTAACTCATACTTCAATTTTAGTTCACTTCTAGTTCACTTTTAGTTAGTTCATAATTCACTATTAAATTCCACATAGGCCACACATGGGTGCACATGGGTTACACATGGATGAACATAGGCCACATGTAGGTTGGAAGTTTTTTAAGAAGCTTCTTTAAGCTAAGTGCCTAATGGGTACAAATAGAAATAGAATCCCATGTTACCTTTAATCTATTCAACATCAATTTTTAAGTACATATCTTTGTCATGATTTTGTTCTTTTCTTGTCATGTTTTTGTAATAAAGTCCTTTTGCACTCACATCATGTACACATTGTGTTTTTGCTTTTGATTTTATTATTCCATGACCTAGATTTAGAACTAAGCCTACCTTTGTTTATATGGTTTGGAAATCTTATTGTTTAATTCTTTTTATGCCCATGATAATTTGAATAGACTCCCCCATCAAGCCTACATCTTTTGTTTATTTCTTGTATTTTTTTTTTCAATTTTGTAAATCATGTTTACGTTTAGAGGAAAAATAATGGCCTACATGGAAGAAATTCTTAAGTTTTTCGACATGTCCAACAAAATAATCAATCTCTTTGTGATTCTATCATGCATCTCCAAAACAACCAAGCTTCAACGTCATCAAGATGTGTTCCAACAATGCAAAATTCAACAAAGGAGCCTTGAATCCATCTTCCTAACAAGTTTGATGGGACATGTTCAAAGTTTTAAGGTTTTGTCAATCAAGTATGTTTGGTCATTCGACTTCATCTTCACCACTATCCAAATGGACTAGCCCTTGTTGGACAAGCATTAACATTTTGTCATCAAGCATTGCACTAACCTAGTTTGCACCATTATTTGAAAAATAATCATGTTGTTTTTAAACAACTTTGAAGCATTCTTTGAAGAATTCAAAATGATTTTTGGAGATTCAGATGGAAATTGCACATCTACTAGCAAGTTGCGATCTCTTCATCAAGGATCACGATCTACATTTGTGTATGCATATGAATTCAAGCAATTGGCATATGACATTTCATGGGATGAAGCTGCATTCATGAGACAATTCCAATTTGGGCTACGTAACAACATGAAGGACTTACTTTTGACCATCTCGAATCCCACAACCTTGGGTTAAACAATTGTGTAATTTTTTTATTGTGACAACTATCTTTTTGAACATTGTTAAAAAAAACATTGGGACTTATTGCGAATACAAAAAAATTTCACGCCCCCCATGCCACCCCAACTAGTTTTATCAATAGCAAATGACAATCCCATGCAAATTGATAAGACAATATTCAAGCCCCTCACTAAATAAGAGAAACAGTGACAACATAAAAATAATCTTTATTTATATTGTGGAGGACCAAATCACATTGCTTATGGATGTCCCAAGAAATGAGGTCCAATACAACACATACCAGTTTTTCATTAACTCAAAATTTGGAGAATCGAAAAACAAAGACATCTAATCTCATTAGGGACCTTGAGATTGGACCTCAATACATCATGTGTTCGGAATGGTAAAGTAATTTGTCTTCAAATCTAACACCTAATTTCTTATTACCAATCATGATCAAATGTAACAAGTCCATGACAATAAAGACTCAAACATTGTTTGATTCTGGTGCATCCACATGTTTTGTTGACAAGGAATTGGTGCAACAACATAAGTTGGCCTTAGTGAAGAAAGTCACACTAATAGGAATTGAAGTCATTGATAGTCAGAGTCTCTCCTCATGACCTATGACACATGAAGCCAAGGTGTTGGAGATCAACATTGGGTCACATTCTAACAAGGTCGTGTTCAATGTCATTTCGTCCCCAAAGAACCCAATCATCATTGGGTTATCTTGGCTCATTTTGCATAATCCATGAATGGATTAACATGCAAGGAGTCTCCATTTTGAAACACCCAAGCATGAACCTTTGGATTGTAAGACCACTATCACAAACATTGTTGATGAAACACATGAACTTGTACGTCATATGTTCAAAACAAATTGGGTGAGGCTAAACACATGCCAAATCTCAAAAACCTTGTTGGTGCACAAAATCCAAGTTTTTCAAGCCATTGTTTATGGGAGTGAAGGCATTCGTGCATGCTGCAAATAAAGGGGATGCATTCTTGATTTATGCACTTCGACAATAGATGTCAAGCCACAACAACATGAAATCCCTTCTCAATACAAAGGCTATAAAGATGTGTTTGAAAAGAAAAATGTTGCACCTTACTAGAACATTGATCATATGATTGCACGATTGACTTGGAAGAAAGGGTGTTGGCGTGGTAGGGTGGACCACTTTTGGCGTCAAAAGGGGTTTTTTTTTGCAGTGGGTGTGATTTCCAGTGTTATATATTATTACATATGTTGGTTTAGTTAATAGGAACTCATTTTCAAATAATAGACTTTAATATTTACATGGTGCAATTTTTTTAATGAAAAAAACATAAAATCCCAAGAGCTATGGACTTTTGAAATTGAAAAATTGGGGTGTAACACCAACTACAATTAGGTTAATGGACTTTAATTTGGTTCAATGATGGATCTAGAACTTTTTTAAGGAATTGGTTTCAAGGTGAAAATGTATTAATAAAAACAATGCAAAACAATTTTGCATCATATGAATTGGAGGTATTACATTATGGACTTTTGACTACCAAAAAAACACACCCTATTTTTAAAAGTCCATAGCCTTTAAAAAAAAAGGTGTTTTGAGTTTAAAAAATTTAGACTTATATAAATCACTAGCCTTTACAATGTACAAATCACATATGGAAAAAAAATGTTAAGAATGGATAGATATCATTTTGTCATCATGTGTCAACACTATGCACACTATAATACTTGCAAAATGGACTTTGGGCCAAGTTTTTTTTTTGCCAAATTTTGGTCCACCCAACCATGCCAAGACTCGAAGGTGTGGAACCCCCATTTGGACCCATCTACAACTTATCACAAGATGAACTTGTAACATTGATAAAAATACATTGATGAAAACCTTGAAAAAGGTTTCATTCAACATTCCAAGTCTCCAACTCATGCCCCAATCCTATTTATCAAGAAGAAGGACGGATCCTTTTGAATCTGTGTCAATTACCATGGGCTAAATCAACTCACCATCAAGAATTAATATTTGCTACCTTTCATTTCAGGATTATTGGATCAACTCAATCATGCCAAGGTGTACACCAAGATCAACTTGCATGATGCATACAACTTGGTGTGTATTTGAAAAAATGACAAATGGAAGATTGCATTCCATACACGCTATGGCCTTTGGCTTTATGAATGCACTTGTTGTCTTTTGACATTTCATGAACGATATTTTTCATGCATACTTGGATGATTTTGTGGTTTGTTACATTGATGACATCCTCAATTTTTTCCAAAAACCTAGAAGAGCATGAATGACATGTTCGACTTGTTTTGGACAAGCTTAGGGAAGTTGGACTTTATGCCAAGTTGGAAAAATGTGAATTTCATCAAACTGAAGTGGAATTCCTCAGTTGCATCAATTTGAAAGATGGTGTACACATGGACTCTTGCAAAGTTCAAACCATTATGAATTGGGTTACCCCAACTTCTATTCATGATGTTTAATGTTTTTTTTGGTTTGCTAATTTTTACTAACATTTCATTACACACTATTCCACAATTGTGGCCCCTCTTATTCATTTCATTCGGAAGGATCAACCTTTTTCATGGGAACCCAAAAGTTGAAATTGCCTTCCAATCTTTGAAGGTTTCCTTCATGTCTACCCCATTTTTTATTCATGCAAACCCTTCCAAATCTTTTTTCTTAGAGATACATGTTTTTTATTTTGCATTAAAAGTTGTGTTTTCACAACCTAGAGATGATGATCTCTTTCATCATGTGGGTTTTCATTTTCATAAGTTTTTTCTTGTTAAAACTAACTATGAAATTCATGAATAAAAATTCTTGGCCATTGTCAATGCTTTTGAAGAGTGGTGTCACTTATTTGAAAAAGCTCAACATGAAAATCATTATGTATTTTGATCACAAGAACCTCCAATATTTCATGATTGCTTGTGTTTTAAATCAACACTAAGATCGGTGGGCATTCTCCTTGTCCCAATTCCGGTTTGTCATCACATATCGTCTTGGGTGCTAGGAAGGCAAACCCGATGCGTTGTTTCGTTGTTTATACTTCACGCCTAAGGAAGGAGATGCAACCTATGAACAACAATGTGATGTCATTCTCAAGCTATAACATTTTTGACTTTAGGTACTATCGGTAACTCTTGATGACACAACCGTTTTTTGTCAAATTCACGAAGATTTGAAGAAGGATCCTTTTGTTCTTGGCATCCAAAGTTAATTAAGGAACCATCATCAAGTCTAAATTTTTTCCAATGATCATGTCAAGTTCAAGTTTCAAGATGATTTGTTATATTGCAATGGTTTTTTGTATGTTCCTAATGGCCCCATTTGATTTCAAGTTCTTTAGGCTAAACACAAAGCCTTGGCTACAAGTTATTTTGGATTCAATAAAACCATGGAGTTAGTGTTTTGAAATTATTGATGACCACAACTTTGGAAATATGTGAAGGAGTTTGTTGCATCTTGTGATGTTTGTGTTCGAGCAAAGAATCCTTGTCATCACCTTCACGGACTTTTGCAACCATTACCAATCCCTACATCCTTGTGCTTTTTATTTTCCATGGACTTCACCATAGATCTTCTACCTTTTAGTTCTTATGATTCCATCTTGGTGGTGGTGAATTGTTTGACAAAAATGGTTCATTTCGTTGTGTATTATTTAACAATAAGTAACAAAGGAATAACCAAATTATTCCTTGATCATGTTTTTCAATATCATGGTCTTCTTTTAAATATCATTTTTGATCATGGGCTTGAGTTTGCATCTAAGTTGTGGAAGTGATTCTTTGAGTTTTTAGGTGTGAAGGTGAAATTGTCATCAACTTTCCACCTTTAGATGGATGGGTAGATAGAACAAGTCAATCAAGTCTTGGAACAATATCTATGATCTATAACCAATTATCATCAAGATAATTAGTCAAAAGTTTTAGCAATGGCAAAGTTTGTTTATAACAACACAATACATTCATCAACCTAACAAACATTTTTCTATGGTTACAAACCATAGTTTACAACTCAAGTTTGACATCCAAGGTGTGAACAAAGTTGTGAATCCAACAATTGAAGATCACACCATGTGGTTAACATATGTTTAAATTCAACTTATATCTAACCTTGAAAAAACGCAAATGTGATACAAGGAGAATGCTAATGAACATTGGAAGGAATGACCCCACTTCAAGGTCGGGGACTAGGTTTGGCTTTGACAACAACATATCAAGACAATAAGACCATTAGAGAAGTTGGATCATTAAAGGTTAGGTCCATTTTTCATTGTGAAACAAATCAATGTCATGGCTTTCCAATTCAAACTTCAAGATTTTATGAAGATCCATCTTGTGTTTCATGTTTCCTTGTTGGAACTTTACCATGCATCTACCATTATATATAGGAAGAATTCACGATCCCCCTCCACCTATTGAAATTAATGGTGAACATGAATATGAAGTGGAGGACATTTTGGATTCAAGGATATTTCATTGTCAATTCCAATATCTTATTCATTGGCATGGGTATGATGTGAGTGAACACACTTGCGGTCTAATCAAAATCCTATCAAACACCATGGAAAAGGTTCATAAGTTTCATCAATGATACTCAAACAAGCCCAAGTTCACTCCTTGTGGAACTCATCATTAAAAGGGGAAGTGATGCCATGAATGCCAACACCATGGAGTTCATTCATGATATATAATTAACTTATACCTAACTCATAATTTAGTTTCAATTCATTCTTAGTTAGCTTTCAATTAACTTCTAATTAACTTTTAGTTCATTTGTAGTTATCCTTTAGTTCATTTACAGTTCACTTTTAATTAAATCTCAATTAAATCTTAGTTAATTCATAGGGTGAAAATCCTTTAAGGTGTACCACATAGGACGAAAAAGGCCTAGTGCTTTCTGTAGTCATTTTTTTCCTTACATCATGATCCCCATAAAACTAATGAGTCAAAAGTTGTCAAATATTTCAAAAGGACTATATTTTAAACCATTTCAATTTTAGATTCCATCATAATCATCCATAAATGTGTTTTTACATGGTAAAATAGGATTAGGAAAAAAAGACAAAAAAAGGTGATGGTGTGACAAGATTTTTGTACACTTAAAAAAAATTTACACCCCATAATTAAATCTTAGTTCATTTCTAGTTCATTTGTAATTAATTCATAATTCACTATTTGTTCCCACATGGGTGGACATGGGCCGCACATGGGTACACATGGGTCACACATGGGTGAACATGTCGTGGTGACAATATATTATTTTTCTATTTCATATGTCCTTGTGGTCGATGCACATGTGTCACATTATTGTTGTTGATGAACAAGGAATTAATTGAATGCCAAATCTTCCTGATTGTTCTACATTTTAAAACTATTTTCAACACTTCATTTTAATTTTTCATTTGTTTTTTAGTCTCAAGAACAATTATGGAATTCAAGTAATGAAATCCAGCCAAGGTCTTGAATTATGATGGTTTCAATTTGATCACCCGTTCCATTTTAATTGTCTATCCCAAATTCCATAATCTTTGGCTACAATAATCTTTCCAAAGTTTTTACTTTTGGAACATGTTTCCGAATTTATCATTATAGCCATACTATTCGTTGAATTCCTCGTTCCTTGTGTTCTGTAACATTCAAATTTGTGTTGTGCATTTTATTTCATTTCACTATGTGTCACCTTCTTTCTTTTTCAATATTGGCCGTGTGTCCTAATAACATGGCGATAATTCATGCTTTTGGATACTTAGATCTAACCATCATGGTCAACAATTCAAGGATGATCTTGGTCTTTAAACAATGTTTGTGCACTATGTTTTCTTTTTAGCTAAGATCCTTGCATATATCCAAAGATATTTCGTATGATTATAATAACTTGGTCTTAAGTTCAATGTACTAGATTCCTATGATCTCTTCTCAAGGGAGATAGTGGGTGGTTGGTTGTGGGCATTATCGCATTGTTGGCAATAGTTTTACTCATAACTCTCAAAAAACAATCTTAACACCAATAATAATAGGGTTTATGGTCAAGATTGTGAAACAAAAACATGAAATTAATGACATTTGTCGTCTATTTTTAAATGCAACTACTTCATCTATTTTCATTGAACTGTCTGATTTTTCTTTCGGTGATGACTTCATGCCCCATCCTTCGTCCATGGTACCATCAAATTTTGATTTTTCAATCTTGTTCCCCGCAACCATAATCTCCATCATCAAGACCATTTTTTACCTTGTTATCATAGCCTTCCACCTCTTTCTGAAGTATTTAGTCTATGGTTTCTTACTTGTGTGAAATGGTGCTTCTAGGACGTACCTCCAACAAGCTGCGAAATTTGGATTATGACAAGATGCATGTTGAAAAAATCCAATTATTGCCGACTATTTTCGATGGGGATCCCTTGTTTGAATTGTTGCTAGTGCTTCCCCGATGCTCATGGCCTTTTGAAAATGTAGGGCATAGACAAAAAGTACGATGGGCATGCTTGGTGCAAGGTGATCATGACCAATATCAAAAATAGTTTTGAGCTAAACTTTAAAAAGACTCGTTGGATGGGTCATTTGCATTATGTGCAAGATGATTGTGATAACTTTGTGCACTCTGGCTTTCGCAATGAAATCTTTTGGTGTGGTGAGTGTGTTCATATTCCAATCGTAGGTTAGATGCAACTAACTTTGTTGGCTTCTTCACTTGGATGCAAATTTTGTCATGCTCCTCCCCTCTACATCATTGATTGCAGTGGGCAAACCTATTATGTTGTGCATAAACTCCAATCTCTCTTTAGAATAACGATTCATCTTGGGGTAAATAATCATCTTGTTGTAGATGGAAAATGCAAAGAGTCTTTGGACGAAACTAGAAAGTTGATCACAAAAGAAGTTGTTTGCTTACTTAATGCAAAAACATTTGTGATTCCTTTCAATGCTAATAAAACCTTCTTGGCTAAGCATCTGCTTGATGATTGTAACAATGGCAAAATGGAGCTTCTCAAAGGTGAGTAGTTGGAACACATCTAGGACAAGTTCTATGAATTGAACTTTCCCAACATTCATAACCTTGTTGTTTATTTCAAGCATCATTTAGGGGGTGGTTATATTGATAACATCTTTGAATTAAAGTCCAAGAATCATTATGATTACATCCAAGAGAGTTGTTTCCTTGAACTTTTGAAGTTTTAGGACAAAAGGTGTTCATTTTCAAGATGTCGATAAATGTTGTGGGGAGTGGAATGAGTCTTGTCACACAAATGCAACTTGTAGGGGATTTGCAGAATGTTTGGATCATGTTTGATCATGTGAAGCATGTGGCTAGTTGGACAACTATGTTTTGTCATGTATATGATTCGACCTATTGTAAAATGATGACCATTGTGATTTGTGACATGCACTCTAAGGACAAAGAGGCTCAACAAGTAATGTGGACAAAACTCAATGACACAATGCTGAAACACAAGGTTTTGAAACTAAATTTCAAAGGCTTCATGGTTGATAATGCACAAGCAACTTGGAACATGATCATAATTTTTTATGGATGAAGGGACCCCTCGATGAGGATGGTTGATAAGGAGTGCACATATTTATTCCACTAGATTCAATCATTTAATAAGCATACCAAGCGGCTTATCAAACCTAAATTGTAAGATCAACACATCACTTTTTGCCACTAATATAAAGGCGTAACATCTCTTAAGGAGCTGATAGTTTTTATGTTCTAATTTGTTGTTGGTGGCTTTCATTAAGGGTTGTTTCTAAGGTAGGTGTCCATAAGTTGCAAATTGGCTTAACTTTTGGCATTTTTTGTGTTAGACAATGGGGAGGTTACATGATCCATGCGAGTATTTCACCTACAAACTTCCTATGACTCCCTTCTCCTCCAATAATTCAAAATTTGAATTCCATCTACACTCTACTTTCATTTGGGCCTCATTTCCTTTGTGACATTTCATATTTTGGTGAAGTTTTGTTTCCTTTGATTTGTAAAAGTTCAATGATGAGGAGTGGGTGGACATGCCCACTTGCAATTTGGTAGAAAGTGTTCATAACATCTACTTGCAGTAATCGAAAAAACATGACATTTTTCTATACACAACGACGTTTAATAACTATGTTCGTGCTTTCAAATAATCTACATTGTATAGATGTTTTTGCAAGGTGGTCCATTTAGTTATGGACTTGATAAGGATGAATTGTTGTTGAAGAGGGCCCAAGGATCAAATGATGATGTTAGACTTGTGATAGTTGTCATAGATTACATGTCTAGGTCATCCTTTACAAATCACCTTCCGCAGTTGGAGGGAGAAGAGGTTTTTGGGTCTACCAAGCGACCTACTAATTGTCCTCCTGGTGCAGGCGAAGATTCCCATTGACTTGATTGTGGGAATTTTTCCTATCCATGAGTAACCATTCTTATTGTTGAACCCAATACGGTGGAGGATGTACACAATCAACAACCCCTTTCTGGTTCCAATAATTTGTTACCTTTGGATCTTGAGGTGGCCTAGAATTAAAGGAAAATATTTGTATTGATGGCCAATGGAGTATTGAATGTACCCACCCAATTTTATAATTCAATGTTCATCATTGTAGAAAACCATGGTGCTCCCATGCAAAGCAAGGATCAACTTTTACAAATTTGTAAATGGAACCTTTGCTCCATGTTATTCAGGTTTATGGGTCTAATATCATAATGAATCATTCGAGCACCATAAGCATTGGTTTTGTTTTGATGACTTGAACCATTACGTTGGTAGGACGTGAAAATTTGTAGTTGCTAAGCCTATAGTTCCAACTGTATGGCCCATCCAAGAAGGTACTAATTTGACTCAAAAGGAGGTAATAACTTTAGAAGAAACATGGTTTTGCTTCGATTGCCTACATAGAAACAACACTCAAAGTTTATTTGGCTTCCAATCTTTTGGTTCAAGTAATTCCCATGTGCATGGGGTGAATTGTTATAGCCTTGTGAGGCCGTTTGATGCAAGTTGTTGACCTACAACTCATGGTGGCAAGAAGGTGAAACAACCTTTTGTCTTCAAAATAACATAACTACACACCAACAATTGGGAGGTTGGCATTTTACTTTTCCAATGCATTATTTTCCCGATTGTGGATGTCTCGCCACCTAGGTATGGACGAATGTACAATATTCATTTTGATGACAAACGATATGACATCACTATTGGAAATTCCTTGGTTGTTCATGTGTCTACTTTGTTGCAATGTTGAAAATTTCTTTGGGTGGCCATGGGGCATATGTGCAATGTAAACATGTGTATCACGTCTTTCAAATGATTATGTTTTGTGAGCTCATGGAAGATTTCATTCATTACTACACATGGAGTTAGGATGAAGTTTAAAGCATTTGTTAATGTGTTCTAAAGCCTTTGGTGACATGCCCCCAAATTCATTAAGAAACCCAAATGTGGGTCCCATAATGAAAAAAAAAGTGTTAAGGCACGTTCCTTACTTCACAACACTTGGGGGGTACAAAGGCATGTTGGAGTTTTGGCATGGGATGAGGATAAACTCATAAACAAGAGTTAAAAATGAAATCAACTTACACAACCAAGGAAAGAGGGCGGTTAATGTAAGTCAATGTTTTTGGTGTAGTGGAGTTAATAAAAACAATTTCAAGCACAAACTTTACACGGGTTGCAACCTTTGGGAAGAAGCACCATTCCCCTCCCTATAATATACATTGTGACTTTCCATGGGGGCTACATCCAAATGGCATTTTTTCTTGAGACTCCCAAGTGGGAGTCCCAAAATTAGGACTATTGTTGTCTTAAAATTCTAGACATTCATATTTTCTTCAAATCAAACCTATTTGGAGCATGTGAAGGCAATAGTTTATAGCCTTCAAAAATATCTTTCCAATGGTGTATTGCACACCCCAATCAAAGATCATTGACCCATGCTTTAAGGGGATTTGTGGTCGGGAGTCAAATGTCATTCGAGGCTTTTGCACGAATGTAACCCCAAAATGGGAGTGCACTTGGGAGTCATCGGATTTAGTCTCTTGCACTCTTCACCACTTGTGAAGGTGTGTTTCACTCTTGAACAAAGTTTCTTGGCCTCATGTGCCCTTGCATTCCACACTTAATCGTGAACTTGATGTTAGGGTTGCAACATTTGGATTTTATTAATAGTACATCACAATTGCATTTGCTTCAAATCAATTATGTTTTTCTCATTCATCAAGCTTGTTGTAGTTGCTTCAACTATGTAAAAAGTTTAGTTTTTAGTTATAGCCTAACAATTTTCCTCCACTATGTATTATTTTAATCATTCTTATGAGATGTATATGTTATTTTGTTTTGGTGAATAAGGTGAAACCACACTACAGGGGGTTACTTTAAGTAAAAAAATGTATTTTTTTAGGGTTATATTTTGGTATATTTTGGGGAAATTTTTTTCTTTGATTTCATTTAACATTTTGATAAACATATAAAATGGATTTTGATACAAAAACCTCCAAAATAATTTTTGTCACCGTTCAAATGGAAGTAATTTTTCAACAAAATGTTTTTTTTCCAACACATTTATATTCGTTTGAATGAAAAACTTGCCTAGATGTTTTTTGTGAAATCACATGAGTAAATTTTTTCAGTTGTAATTGAAATGGTACAATCAATTCATATTCAATATATGATTAAGTACTTCATCAAGTTTTGCAATTATTTGAATCATTTAAAAAATATATTTGCAGTTTGTAATATATCGTGACAACATATAAATTCTCATAAATATACTTTGTAATCATTTAATATTACTAAATATATATAATTTCTTTTGACAATTGCATTATTTGGCTATTGAACTACCTTATTTTGAGTGTAATTTATGAAAATCTCTTTTACTATTGGCTTGGTGGAAGTTGAAAGTTGCACAACTTCAAAAAACAATATTTGTGACTCATTTTTTGGCCACCGTAATGTGCTTTCACCCAATATACATTAGTGGTGTGGCATCAAAGAATGTGGTTCAATAAAACCTTATACATTTTATTAATAATAAAACCTTTGACAATCATAACTTGCTCCCATGTATATTGTCTTTTTTTGTAGAATACCATAGTACCTTGCCATCGTAGCACATGTTTGTTGAAGAACTAATATATTTACTAATGCAAATTCATCAAATATTTCTCAGGCATGCAATTTTTTGTCATTTCAACAATTTTGAAAATATTGAAGGTTTGTATAAGAGCCCTAGATATTTGGAGCATTGGTTGCACTAGGAATGATAAAATGTATCTTTGTATTTTCTTTTGACTTCAAACCTTCACATGATGCTACTGTTGACAACAATGTTAACTAAATCCATGTTTAGAGTCCATAAATCATTGTTGATTCCACAACAAATCACACATGACTTGACAAAATATTCTATGACAAGGCATGAAATGTTTTGCCACATCATATATTATTTCCACATGATAGATGAATATATTAAGAATATTCTATGACGTGACATGAAATATTTTTAAAGATTCCTTCTTGCTTGCATGAGCTTGCTCACCCACTCACCTGCTAGCATTGTTGTCGGGTGAGGGCATTCTTGAAATGAGTGCCCCAAGAGGTGGAAGCTGAGATTAACTCACATTTCAGGAATGCCTTCACCCTAGAGAGTTACCCGACCTAAAACACATGTTTCAAATTTGATTCCTAAGGTCGACTATTTAATAATGATAATATAAATACAAAATGTGCCTTTGAAAAGGAAATGTGATTCTGCATTTTGAAAAGACATTATTATCAGACATAAAATATCCTGCTTTATAACTAAAAACTTTAAGCCAGGGCTACTACATCGATGCCAAAATATATATGTGACATGCTAGAGAGCCTGTTATATAAGTATTCACCCTGTAAATTTATTGCAGTTTTTTTGGGTCTTTTTGTCCATTGGAGTTTGAAAAAATTGTATAATTACCAATGGGAAATTTTTTGTTCCACAAAAACCACAAAATTTCTTGGAAAAAAACCACTGGTTCACACCCTTTGTAAGCTCACTCCACTTGCTTGCTGGGCTGGTTCTGTTTTGCTTGCACATGAACATGTTTTATTCACTTCACTTCATTCAATTCCATTGAATTAGTTTCGTTCATTGGCTCACTCCTCCACTCTTATAGAGATGATGGACACAATTCCATTGCACAGGTCCATTCATTGGCTCACTCCTCCATTCTTGCTTGCAGTGGAAGTGAGATGCATCTGTGCAGAACTGGATCTCTTGTGTATAAGTATTTGCTCACCTATATTTCTTAATTGGTCTATAAGCCTTATCCATTTTCAGTTGGTGCCTTATCCATTTTCAGTTGGTTCATTCTTTGAAGGTTTTATGACACCTGCAAAATCATAATGATTCGACTCAATGGTGGTGGTAGCAACTAGAAGGATGCCACACAATCACCTAATGTATTATCAAAGTTCCAGATGATTTCCATGGACTTTGGATATAGATATAATTTTGGGGAGTTGATGATGGACATAGTTTGGAAATAATTTATAAAACTCGGAGATTTGAATAAAGAACTATGAAGTTTGTGGACAAAGCTATAAATAAAGGTCATTAGGCAATCCAATCATCCATCTTTGTGGCTGTTCAAGGTAAATGTCCTATGCTTATAGAATGGTACCCAATATTATCACAACTAACAAAGTCAGACATATAAACTATACACAAAAAGATGGGCAGCATCCCACCAAAACCCACAAACACCAAACTAAAAGTAAAAACCCTGTTCACATAGAATTGGGCTTCAACAGAGGTCACACTGAATTAAAATATACAGAAAATTAGGTTTAGTGCAACAAACATCCAACCCTAAACCATGGAAAAGGGTTGAGTAGTGTAGTTGCCTGTTATGGTTTTTCAGAAACTGACACACTTCACCAGCAGGCAATAGCTTTCAGTACCAATTAGTGACTGCCATCCATCAATGGTGAAATTCAGTGTCTCCACATCTGAACACAACAAACTTGTTCACACCTGTTTACATGTGACAGCTACACACAAAACTATAATTAGAAGCATTTTCTCCTCTTGCACAAAGCAGATGTCAAAGTGGGGAGTGTATAAACTAGCAACAATCTGCAGACTTCACTGTCCAAGGCATTGAACTGACAGTAAGTCTTGGATTCACACATTAAAGAAATACTATGGTACTAAGAAAAACATAGCTCTGATGGAGGCTGCCATTCAAGATTTTACACACAAATGTTTCTGGAACATGAATCTCAAGCATTTGTATTGCAGACAGAATGGGATGCTGGAAATGATTGCATTGGAAACCTCCTACAAAAGCAAAGCTGCAGCTACAAAAATTCATATTGCTGACATTCACAATCTGGAAAGAACCTTTTGAACACATGGTAAAGATTCAGTTCATGATCTTGTCTATGACAATGACTAAGCACCCATTCCCTCACTCCAGCTGGACCCGGTCCAAATCATTGATAATTTCGTCAAACTGCCACCATCCACACTGAATAAACTCAGAAATGGGCAACTCGTCAAGAAGTGACCCAAACCACAAATGCAAAACTATACAAAGCAAGGAACAGTAAATATCCTCAACAACACAGAGGGGACTAATGCCTGGGGGCAACTGCTGTTATGGCATTTATCACTAGAGACCTGCTTTCTCTCAGATGGACTCAAACACCTCTAGCTTCTTACAAATCTCAAACATGTATTTACAAGTTCTGAGAATTTCTCCACACTTACCATTTAAGTCAACCTGAATAGAATAAAGTTGTTATGCATCTCAAAAAAATAGTTCACTCCCTTACCTTCTTCAGTACATAGCTGAATTGACAACCAAGTAGTCAAATGACCAACCTCAGCCCATTTGGGGATACAAAAGCAGGCCATTGATAGTGAATCAACCTACAATATCGAACCTACACAAAGTACCCTAAAGACACCTCAGGAGGGAGAAAGTCACATGCCTTTGAGATGTGACGAATGAAGTAATCCCCAAAGCGCTTGGTAGTTTTTGTATCTGCAATATGGACCATATCCTGCACAGAAATCATTTCAGTTAAGTATCTGGTGAAGAGGTTGATATGAGATTCAAGACTGCAAATAATCCTTTCAGCAGCTTGTGAGTGAAAGGACAAAGTACTCACATCATCTACATAGAAGTCCACATCTGCATTAGAAAGAACACTGCCATCATTGTTGATCACATGTGTCTTATGCTTGTATGTGAGCAATGCAACCCTACACAAGAACATTGGATAAATATTAAAAGTCAGTAATTCAACAAACATTTTGTACAAATACAACTACCAAGCAAGGAAAAAATAGCACAAATCTCAGACCCATGGTACTGTGCTATAAAGTAGAACTTCCACATACTCACAATTCAAGTCAACCTGAATAGAAGTAAGCTGTGAACTGAGAATAAGGTTTTAGAGTTTTCAGATCCAACAGCATGTCACTGAACAGGAAAAAGAGGAGAGCAGAACTTTTCTTTTTTTTAAAACAGAAAGGAAGAAGTAATGTGAAAATTAGCAACAGTCACAACCATTTCTGTGAACTTCAACAGCAACATCCCCACTGACATCTTCAGACCTACAATACCATATAGAAGGTAGATGTGACATCACGTGATAGATGTAATACTCATGAGGAGAATCCTTTTGAAGCTCAGAGGAATGTCAAGCATACCGCAGAGTAGGTTCATCAACATCCATGAATGAGGCCAGCTTGGCAATTGAGATGGTGGTATAAAGCTTTAAGAAACTCCGAATGCTAGAGAGAAGCTGCTGTTGTCGCACCTCTGACAAGAAAAGTTTCAACTGTAGCCTGTAAGCATCCTGCACAGTTCCAACGTGATGCCTGTACTCAGAGCAGAATGATTTACAGGAAAGAAAGCAATGACGAGATTTCCTGGAACTATAACAAAAGAAGGATGACAAAATCTGACTGGTAAAGAACTCTTATGAAATAATTTGACAGAGTCAGTTGCACCACATAGGGCAAGCTAGGAAGGCCAAAATAAAACCAAGAGAATCTCAGTAAGTAACAGGGAATGCCTGCAGACACGCAATACATGATGAAAGAACTTGTGGTTTAGCACATGGTTTACAAGCACCCCATACCTGGTTAAAGTTGACAAGGGGCTCATCATAGTTGGGTGGAGCTGGGGTGATGAACTTGGGGCATGCATAAGAAAATAGTTCATCAAACATTGCTTCATCACTGTGTTGCATGCGCAGCATCTTCTCAGCATACTTCTCCCGCAACTGGTTGTTGACATTCTCGTCAACTAGTTTTGGATGAGGGCAGAGTGACAGGGAGATGGCAAGAAGAGCATACATCTGCTCATTCTTCTTCAAAATTTGATCATACTGTGATGATCGCTGGTGATACTGCTTGGTCTTGAAAATGTAAAGAAGCACTTGGTTGAATGATTTGATTGCATCCAGATACCTACACTCCAGTACAGCATGTGAGAACAAAGGAATGCCACCTCTGTGGCAGAAGTAGCAATAGTAAGTCTGAAGGGTTGTTGCATCCCCAGACCCATTGACAAGTATAAGCATACTGTTTAGAAAAAGTATTGAGTAGTAAATGTGTTGTCTAAGGAAATTACCTTCGTAACATAAGATTGGCAAAACCATAGTAGTAAATTGTGGTAATCTGGCACCCAATGACTGTATTAAAAACTCCAGGCTGATTAATATCAATGGGCAGAAGGGCATGAAGGCCACTTTGATAATCTCCCAACAAACAGTGCACACGGAGCAAACCCACAATGCTGAAGTAACCAAGTACTTTCAGCACATTTGTTCCACCATGGTAATCATAGCCATCAGTGGCTGTAAAAGTGAGATTTCCATCCTTTTCCTCATCAAGGATCTGAAGGATCATCGACTTCTCAATCAATGCTTGGAGGTAGTTCAGCACTCCAACAACATTCCAGACCTGCAGAAAAAAAGAGCCAAATATAGGAGTCAGGTTACTGATACAATGTGTTCTAATCAGGTAGCTGATTACAGAGTGCACACAATGAAAAAGAAGTTGTTTGAGCATGCAGCACTTGGGTGAGAGACCTCATCAATCTGCCTCAAAAAGGCCAGCTCGTGGTCTGTCTTTTGCTTCAATTTTGCCCGATACTGGCAGAAGGACTGGAACTGGTAGATGAATTCATCCACCATATCCCACAACCACTGATTTGGTAGTTGCATATTCACATTCCCATGCAGAATGACCTGGAAAAGGTTGCAATAATTGTCCCAAGAATCACATCGTTGCTCAATTGTGGGCTGTAGTCGCGCATACAGATGACGGAACCACATTTCCTTGTACAACAGGCAGAAGACATGGTCATTGTCCACATATGGGGCAATCATCTCCACAGCAGGCCAGTTACTTTGTTTGAACAATCTCTCACTCAGTTTCTGGAAACTGCCTTCATACATCTGATGTATCTCATACACATTCTTCTCACGAATGTGTCTGTACATATAGACAACAAAAGTCTTCACCACATCAGGCACATAATTTGCACTGTCAAACCCTGGTTCCGGGGGCTGTAAATCTCTAAACCCATCTCTGAATTCAGGCCGATCGTCATAGGAGTCATCGTAACCACCTCCATAGTCACGCCCCCCATATCCTCCTGCATCATACGCCATTACTGCCACAGTTCCCTACAACTCAGTCAAACCCTTCAGGTTCAAAATGAGCAACAGATTAAACCATATTATTTTGCTGTAGCAGCAAAACTATCTGAAGCTGAATACAATGCAGCTATTGACAGCACCACTAAGTAAACAAAACATGTCTGCTGTTTAATACACAAAATCGTAACCCTAGCGGGCGATGCAAACCAACTAGGGTGAACTAAATCCCATTCATTCTCCTCACATACCCAGAGCAAGTGCAGATGAAAACTTCACCATAAGGCAAGCTATGCCTTATACCTTATGGCAAGAGTAACTTTGCCATGAAACAGAATCCGACGAATGTCACAGGTCAGAAGTACATACTCACATTCCCCTTAACCATCGCAACAGACCAGAAAGACAAGGGTAAGGACCGACTCTTCGGCAGCAAGATATAATATTTGAAATAGCAAAAAAACAAAGTGGCGTGTCCGCACAAGCAAGAGAGACAAGAAGAAGCCCCAAAAAAAACAAAAAAAACAAAAAGAAAAAGAAAGTTCATTCCAACCATAACCCGAGACACTGCAACTCTGAATGGCAACTCTGAAAGACAAAAACGAGAACAAGAACATGAACATGATTTTGTACTATATTTGGAGGCCAGAAAGAGAAGAAAAACCAGGCGACAGAAGAACTAGTGTTACCTTGCGGCGAAGGCGTTGGGGGTGCGGGGATGGCGCAAGCTCAACTGCAGCAAGAAGCAGCAGCGACGATGACGACGACGGTGAACAAACAAAAGCAAGAAACCCTAAAGCCTTTCCAGTCGTCTTCACTGGTGACAATGCACTTACCCTAATTAGGGTTTCTCGACAATTCTGCTGCATTTTCTGTGGCAGAACCGGTGGCGGTGATGACGAGGCGGGGTGCTGCATTTTCTATGGCAGAACCGGTGGCGGTGATGATGAGGCGGGGTGAAGAAGAAGACGAGGAGGGAGCAGCAGCAGCGACATCGACAAGTCCAGATCCACGGTTGCAGCTTGAAGTTCCCAAACCAGGTCTCAATCCAGGTTCTTCGAT